>Ga0315336_1000047_pt1:637500-713019 | contig 713019 bp, 611 predicted proteins | sample ASW5metaG_FD_204512 | JGI IMG/M metagenome (GOLD analysis project Ga0315336, IMG submission 204512) | Ammonia-oxidizing marine archaeal communities from Monterey Bay, California, United States - ASW #5 | ecosystem: Environmental > Aquatic > Marine > Intertidal zone | place: USA... | reverse complement strand
CAGCAAGTTACGGATCAGACGGCTGAGCAGGCGGGTCAGATAGCGATTCGCGGCGTGAAACCGTTGGCGCATAATGGCTACAAGGTTTCGCTGCTCAAGAATCTTGTCGCTCGATCAATTCGTGGGATCGAGGCGTAGGATATGGAACTCTTCGAGTGGGGTAACAACCCGTGGGGACAGGAGATTTTGGTTCGGATCTCCATGGATATCCTCTACTTGTGCTTTTGGGGTGGAATCGCCTTTATTCTCTTTCATCTAGTTTATGCAGCAGTCTGGTTACCGAAACTGGCCCGTGCGAGTGCCGGTGGTGGGCAAGAAAGTAGTAGTGCACCTGCTGCGGTTGCAGGAGTTCCGGAGAAGGTCACACGCCATACACTAGCAGCCCGGTTGTTTCACTGGGTGATGGCGGCCTCGATGCTTGCACTCATGATCACAGGATTCTTTCCGCTTATAGGGTTGAGTTTTGGATCTTGGCTGACCATCCATTGGGTGTCCGGTGTTTTACTGACTGTTTCGGTGTTGTATCACATTGTCCATGCGACCTTTTTCCTTGATTTCTGGTCGATCTGGATTGGCCCAAGCGACGTCCAGGAGATTATCCAGCGCGTGAAACGTCAACTTGGCCAGGACGTCGAAGTGAAGAAACATCCCAAATACCCTCTCGACCATCGGTTATATCACTTAGCTGTCATGGTGGCGGGTTTTGCGGTAATCGGTACCGGTTTGGTGATGCTATTTAGGATTGATACGCCGTTGATAGCTCGAAATGCCTATCTGTTAGCCGATGAAACCTGGGGATTGATCTACGTCTTGCATGGTCTTGGGGCGGCAGGTTTTGTCATGCTTACCTTGACTCATATCTATTTTGCGATTCGTCCGGATAAGATTTGGCTGACGAAATCGATGCTGTTCGGTTACGTTAATCGCGAACAGTACCTCGATCATCACGATCCCAGTCGATGGGTCGTTACGCGGGACTCCGGCGAAGGGTGAGCGCAACCGACGAGCTTAAAGCTCAAATCGATACGATCGAGGAAAGCTACGAATACTTTCTGGCCTATGCGGCGCAGGGCGTGTCTGGCGAGCAAGCCGTAAAGTCGTCAGGCCAGGCTCGTGAGTTTTTGAAACGCAGTGATGGGGCTCTTCCTCAACTCGCCGACTTGTTCCAGAAAGTCGTTGACGAGAAGCAGGTCGAGCAGCCTGAGCACTACCAAAACTTCATTGAAGTCTTGAGAAGAGACGCAGCGAATGCGCTGTCGGCAGTGCGCCTTGTACTGGCCCAAGAATCAATTAGTTCCCAAATGGTCGATAACCTCAACGCAATGATCCACTTGCGTGCTTTGCTGACGGACGTCTTCCTCATCGATGAGATCTTGAGCCCGCATGGTGGCGCAGTGGCAGCGGCTCCGACTGGCGAAACTGGTCCCCCTGAAACGCAACCTAGCGGTAGCTAGCGACTAGCCGAACCTTTCGGTTGTTCCCTCTGCAGAGGTTGTCTGATTTGTGCTTCAGTGATCCTGCATGCACGGTCGATGTTTAATTACTACACGATTTCGCATCTTCTCATCTGGCTGTTAGTTGGTCGGTTTACGAGCATCGGCTATGGATCGTTTTTTTCTCTCGCCGTCGGCTGGGAAATATTGGAGTTAGTGCTGCCGTTTGAGTTTGCTGTTGAAACGCTCGGCAACAAAGTTGGAGACATGGCCGCCAATATGGTGGCCGTTCTAGTCGGTTTCACATGGCGGCAATCCGCTGAGTTGTAATCTTTGATGAAGCCGGCTTTTGATTGCATTGAACGAAGCGTTGCTATGATTTGGCACCATAGATTGATCTAAGACCCTCGAAAGTTAGTGCCGAAGGAAACGAAGCGAGACGACTGAATATATGGATCTTCGTGAAAAGGTTGCCGTAATCACAGGAGGACGTCGCATTGGTGCCTCGGTGGCTGTGGAATTAGCGCGGCGGGGTGCGCATGTAAGCCTCTCTTATAGGACGTCGTCTGATGCGGCGGCGGCGGCGGCGAAGGAGGTTGAGCGCTGTGGTCGGTCGGCGTTAATTACGCAAGCGGATCTGTCAGATCCGGCTGCCTGTGAAGGCCTGATCGAGTCGACCGTCAAGAAACTGGGTGGTGTCCAAGTGGTTATTAATATGGCATCGACCTATCTGCGAACGGCATTTGACGAACTAACAGAAAGTCATTTGACTGAGGCACTTCAAGTTGATCTGACTGGCGCGTATGCTTGCAGTCTCGCAGCGGTGCCTCACATGCGACGCGCAGGCGGTGGCCATATTGTTAATTTCTCGGATTGGACTGCTGCAAGTGGTCGACCGAGATACGAAGGGTTTCTACCGTATTATGTGGCAAAGACCGCGGTAATCGGCTTAACGGAAGCTATGGCGCTGGAGCTCGCCGCGGATTCAATCCTTGTTAACGCGATTGCTCCAGGTCCCATTCGGTCTCCCGCCAGCATGGACAGTGACGAGGTGGCAGCGGTCTCAAAGGCCACTCCACTGGGAAAGTGGGGAGGCGATGAGGAAATTGTCAAGGCCGTGGTATCACTGCTCGAATCAGGTTTTGTCACTGGACAAACTATTCGAGTTGACGGTGGGAGACATCTAAAATAGCAACGACCCGTTGTGGTTAGGTATCTCTGTTCACGCTTTCTGGTGAGAACGCAGGCTGGCAGACGGCAACGTACTCAGCTCCCCCCGGTTCTGGGGTGCTGTAGCGTATCCATTCGCCTGGGCTAGCTATGATGGCTTGGCCAGCCCGTACGTCAACGTGACCGTTTTCAGTTTCGACCCTAAGTAGACCGCTCAGGACTAGCGTGAGTTCCTCGAATTCCGGTCGCTGACCAGGTTCTTGCCATCCTTCTGGTGACGACATCTTGGCGAGGCTGAGACCAGTGTGGCCTGTGTTGACACGACCGACAAATTCTTCGATGCGTTTCGGTTTTGTTCCGACTGCTGGAACAACGATTGGCTGTTGGACTAATTGAGGCACTCGACCCCCTTAAAACTTAAATCGTATTGTGTTTGTGGTGGATTTTGTCTTACGACTGATGCGACCAATGACAACTAGTGAGTGAGCTGTTCGTGCTTGTGGCTCAGTCCCTAGTTGAGTCCGGCCGCAAATACCTCATGACGAAATCCAGCATTTTCGTATGCCGATGTTTTTCAAGATCGAGGCCACCAAGTCGATGTCGTGACCGAGGGTAGATCATCATGTCAAATGGTTTCCCGGCTTTCTGAAGTTCGTATGAAAACTGCAGCGTGTGCTGCATATGGACATTCTCGTCCATAGAGCCATGGACTAACAGAAGGGCACCATGTAAGTTCGCCGCAGAAAACCGTGGCGAGCTACGACGATATCCCTCTTGATTGTTCTGTGGCATTCGCATGTAGCGCTCGGTGTAGATCGTGTCGTAGTCTCGCCAATCAGTAACCGATCCGCCGGCGATTCCCATCGTGAAACTTTGACTATGGGTTAGTGCGTAGCTGACCATAAACCCACCGTAGCTCCAACCTTCGATTCCAATCCGGCTGGTATCGACGTACGGTTGACTGTCGAGCCACGCGAGTCCGTCCTCAATGTCTTGCAATTCGAGTTCACCGAAATTTTGATATACCGGCCAAGTTGAGACAGCCCCTTTCCCGCTAGCAGTACTGTTGTCCAATACCCAGACAATCACGCCGCGTTGAGCAAGCAGTTGCCAGAAAAGAAAAGTTGAACCACTCCAGGTATTACGGACCCTCTGTGTGTGTGGCCCCCCATAGACATGCTGATAAACGGGATACTGTTTGGTTGGATCAAAATCTGGTGGCTTAATCATCATGGCTTCCATTACAAAGCCATTTCGATTTTCGACTTGGACAAATTCAGGTTTTACCAAGCGGTAATCGGAAAGCGGCGTGTTCTGGTTGGCATCAATTACCCGGCTTTCTGTGCCACTAGCTTCGTGCAGTCTGACGCTTGGAGGTGTATTAATATCGCTCCACGTATCAATGTAGTGCGAAAAAATTGGGTTAAATTGAGCTCGATGGTTGCCTGGTGCTGCCGACAACCTCGTGAGGCTAGAACCGTCTAAGTGAATTCTGTAGATATCGTTACCAATGGGACTGTGTTTGGTACCAGAAAAATATATCCACTTGCCCACGGGTTCCATGCCGTGCAATTGTCTGACTTCCCATTGACCATCAGTAATTTGGTGCAACAGGTTTCCGTCCGCGCCGTAGTGGTACAGATGTTTCCAACCAGTTCTTTCGGACATCCACAAGAAAGTTCCGTCTTCCAACCAAACCGGCGGTCCGTTTACATTGACCCAGGCTTCTGTTGTTTCTCGAAACAATCGGCGTATCTGGCCCGTATGCGTCGCTAGATTTAAATCAAGCCAAGTTTGTTCCCGGTTTTGAACTTGAAAAACTACGTGCTGACTATTTGGTGACCAGTCGACACTAACGATGAGTGGTTGGCTTGGGCTATAGCGGTCAATATCCACCCAGGTGGTTTGCCCCCCACTGGACCGGACAATTCCTAGGCTAACGACTGGGTTGGGGTCGCCAGATTTTGGGTAACTCCACTCTTCGACCTCAGGATGATAGGGAATGTGGTCGAGCACGGTATAGCTTGGCACGTGAGTGTCATCCAGCTGAAGATACGCGATTCGTGAGGAATCCGGGCTCCACCAATAACCCTGAAAATTTCCTCGACCATAGATTTCTTCCTGGTAAACCCAATCCAACAGGCCGTTACGAATGACATCTGTTCCATTGGTGGTTAGTGCGTACTCACGACGGTCTTCAACATCAACCACGTGAATGTCGTGATCACGAATGAAAGCGACGAATTGACCATCTGGACTGAAGGAGGGTTGTTCTTCGGGTTGCGGCGACCGAGTGAGTCGAAACACTTGGGCGGCGGCTATTTCGTAGAGATAGAGGTCATTCGCGAATTCTAAGAGAAGTCTGTTTCGACTCAGGTCCATTAGATGAGTGGAACGACGAGACAATTGATGGGCGTCAGTTGTCCCGATGCCAGGAAACTGCGCAAGAACCGAAGCCATTTCTTCGAAATCGAACAGCGGTTCATTTTCACCAGTCTGACTATTAACTTTCAGGAGTGGTGGTTCTCCTTCTCTTGGGTCGGTTACCCGTTCGAGGTAATGTTCCTCGTCGAGCCAGACCAAACCCTGAGGAGGACTGCCGTCGAAATCTACTCGGCGTTGAGGGTCAAAGATGTCGTCGAGGGTGAGATTGTTCTGCTGTCCGTATGATGGTCTAGCCGCACAAAGAAGGATGTAAATACACACCAGAGGAACAGCATGCAGCATGTGATTAATACGCATCCCTAAACTCCTTGGAGCGTGGCAAGGTTCGTGACTCCGAGCGGTTGCAGTCCTATAATCAAGAGCTTAGCAGATTACGGAAGGAGTCCAGAGATGTGTTGCACTAGGTTGCTGGCTGTTGGGTGTCTGATTGTCGGGTTAGTGGGTTGTGGTGCCGGGTCGAATGGAAGCCTTGACAACACGACCGGTGAGGCAGATGCATCTCAAGAAGAAGACCGACAATACCTTTTGGAGCGAGTGGACGATGCCGCTGTTGCTCAGCTCTATTCAGATAGTTTCGAGGGTCTTCAACTCCGCGAAAAGATTTTGATATGGCACCTGTACCAAGCCGCATTGGCCGGTAGGGATATATTCTACGATCAGCGTTATGCCCACAATCTTGAAATGCGGGAGGTCTTGGAAGAGATCCTCACCCATCCGGATGGTATCGTTTCTGAGACACTGAATGAAATTCTTCGCTATACGAAACTGTTCTGGATTAATACAGGCCCATTCAACAATCTAACTGCCAGAAAATTTGTCTTGGATGTTACCCCTGATGAATTTTCCAACGCAGCACACTCGGCTGCCGAGAAGGGGGCAGTGTTTCCACTTCGACCCGGTGAGACGCTTGATGAGCTACTGACCCGCCTTGAACCGATGTTCTTTGATCCAACCTTCGAACCAATCGTTACAAACAAAACCCCAGGTGAGGGCGAAGATTTACTGCTGTCCAGTGCTAATAACCTTTATGACGGAGTGTCGTTGCTGGATCTGGAGGATTTTGAAGAGCGTTACCCACTGAATTCTAGATTGGTGAAACGAGAAGGAAGGTTGATTGAAGAGGTCTACCGGGTCGACGGTTTGTACGGGGAGCAATTAGCCAATGTAGTAGAGCATCTCGAATCAGCTATTCCGTATGCTACAGAGCCGATGGCTGCCGCTCTTGGTGCGCTTATCCAATGGTATCGAACGGGCGAAAGTGACGATCGCCGAACGTATGATGTTGCTTGGGTCGCGGATCAGAATTCTTCGGTGGATACCATTAACGGATTTACGGAAGTCTATATGGACGCGCGGGGAGCAAAAGGTGCCTGGGAGGCATTGGTTTTTTCAGTGAATTCTGAAAAGACAGCGGCTATACAGAAACTCGCCGATAACGCCCAATGGTTTGAAGATCGAATGCCATGGGACCCGAAGTATCGCAAACCAGGGGTTCGTGGTATTACCGCGAATGCTATAGATGTGGTCATTGAGGTGGGTGACTCGGGGCCTCTTACACCTATTGGGATTAACTTGCCCAACGACCAAAGTGTGCGAGAGGAGCACGGGAGTAAATCGGTCTCGCTATCAAATGTGGTCGAAGCCTATGACCGCTCTGGTCCTGGGACATATCGACGGGAGTTCGCCTGGGATGAAGAGGAGGCCCTCCGGTCCGAACGATGGGGTGGTCTTGCCGGTGAGCTGAACACAAATATGCACGAGGTAATCGGTCACGCTTCAGGGCAACTCGAAGAGCGCCTTGAGGGTAATCCTCAGACGTTTCTGCGAGAACAATACTCGGCCTTAGAAGAAGGGCGGGCCGATCTGATCGCGCTTTACTTTATCGCTGACCCGATGCTTGTTGAACTAGGGTTAGTTCCTGCTGAAAGTCACGCTGAAATCGTGCGAACACAGTATGAGTCCTATACCCGTAATGCGATTCTTCAACTTCGGCGTGTTCGTGAGGGAGCTCAACTCGAACAAGACCATATGCGTAACCGACAAATGGTTGTGCACTGGCTGATGCAAAACACTGACGCTATCGAGGTTAGGGTCCGTGACGAGAAGACTTTCTATGTGATGACTGACCCAGAGACATTTCGAGAGGGAGTGGGAGAATTATTGGGCGAGGTCCAACGTATTAAGTCCCAAGGTGACTATGAAGCGGCGAAGGTGTTGTTCGAGACCTATGGGATCAACTTTGATCCCAGTCTTCGTGACCAGGTCGTGGAACGAGTTGGACTAGTCGACCTGCCTTCGTACACAGCATTTGTGATGCCAAAACTAGAACCATTGGTCGCCGAGGATGGAGAGATTGTCGATATTGAGATTTCTTATCCGATGGATTTCACTCAGCAAATGCTCGAATATTCAGGGAAACGTTAGCGGTTGCCAATGTTCATATCGGTCTGCTCTTCTGGCATTAGTAATCCGGTAAAAGAAACGTATTTTTGGCCATCCGGTCTGATATTTGGAATTTCCGGTTCCATGTGGGCAGTGGGACTGAACTGAGATGCGAGTGATTCGTGCCTTCAAATTAGTATTACGGTCATTCGATTTTCTAGCGAATCAGTTAATTTCACGCGTATGACAAAGGATGAAAAAGTGGACGTTTTGGTGTTTGGCCCTCATCCCGATGATATTGAGATCGGACTTGGAGGGACCGTGGCCGCGCACGTTGACCTTGGCTATCGTGTTGGTTTATGTGACTTGACGAGAGGTGAACTCGGGAGCAATGGCACAGTGGAGGAGCGGACAGGCGAGGCTAAGGCCGCTGCTGAGGTGCTAGGCGTGGCGTGGAGAACAAATCTGAAATGGCCAGATGGCGAAATTGCTGCCCCTAACCATTCTGTGGTTCAAATTCGGTCAGCCGCGGAATTGATTCGACGGAGTCGGCCATCGGTGGTGGTTCTTCCATATTGGCGAGATCGACACCCGGACCATGAAGCTGCGAGTCGTATCCTCAGCGAAGCGGTGTTTCGGGCTGGCTTAAGCCGGTACAGTGCTGATGGAGCCTTTTGGAAGTCGGATTGGACCTGCTATTACTTCATTAACGATGTTGCTGATGCGTCATTTGTTATTGATGTGAGTCGGGCGTATGACCGGAAACGTGACGCGCTAGCCTGTCATCGCAGTCAGTTTGAGCCAAGTGGAAACGAGGCGGTCGACACGAGACTGACTAACTCGAGTTTTAGAAAAATGATTGACGCGCGAGATGCTCACCTCGGGGCACGGATTGGAGTCGAGTACGCGGAAGGTTTGCTTATAAAGGAACCCTTAGTGAGGCCGACTTTGTTGAAGTCATGAATATAGGTATTGTGTGTTACGCGTCCATCGGTGGTAGTGGAATCGTAGCTACCGAGTTAGCCAAAGTGCTTGCGGGGCGAGGGCATCAGGTTCGATTGATTAGTTCGGACCCACCTTTTCGGTTGGGCGAATTTCAGGCTGGTCTTGTATTCCATGAAGTGAAAACTCCAGGCTACCCGTTGTTCCGAGAGCCACAGTACTTGCTCTCATTAGCCAATAAACTGGTAGAGGTGTCCCGGGAGTTTAACCTTGACATCATTCATGCCCACTATGCCATTCCGCATGCCATGGCGGCGTATTTAGCGCGACAAATCTTGGCTTCTTCCGCTATCGAGAAGGTACCTCGGATCGTGACGACACTCCATGGTACGGACGTCACGATCATTGGCAGCGACGACTCGTATTCTCAAACGGCGGCGTTTTGTATCGACCAATCAGATGGCGTGACGGCTGTGTCCGATAGTCTTCGTAAAGATACCTACCGCCAATTACCCGTTCGTGCCGATATAAAGGTGATTCCTAACTTTCTTGACTGTCAACTGCATCGCCGGATGACAGACGAGAAACTTGCAGCTCGCTATCGCAATGGGGACAGCGACACAAAATTGGTGATCCACGTATCTAATTTCCGACCGGTCAAGCGCGCGGATGCGGTCGTGAAAATTTTTCATCGAATCCGAGAGCGTATTCCGGCTCGGCTTTTGTTAGTGGGTGATGGACCCGAACTCCCAAACGCACGTCGTGTGGCCCGAGAACTCGGTATAAACGACCACGTGGACGCGTTGGGTGAGCAAGAGCAGGTTGTTCCTATTCTTTCGGTGGCTGATCTCTTTCTGTTGCCTTCGTCAGAGGAAAGCTTTGGAGTTGCGGCGTTGGAAGCTATGGCATGTGGTGTCCCTGTGGTGGCATCGAGGGTAGGAGGACTACCTGAATTGATAGACGACGGTGTCTCTGGATTTCTTCTTGACGAGAACAATTTGGATGGCATGGCCGAGACTGCAGTTAAGCTATTGACTGATTCCGACTTACACCACCGGACTACAGTTGCTGGCCTGCAGGCTGTTCATACTAGATTCGAGGCCGAAGAGGTAGTTTCTCGTTACGAGGGATTATATAAATCTCTGTGCCAAATTGATTCGTAAACCATTCAAGAGCAGGTAGTGAAAAAATCGATCTGTCCTCAGGTGTATACTCGATCGCCATGTCTAAACTGAGGCTTTCACTCTTAGTTGTCATAGTACTGGGGTCTGTCTGCGCAATCGGAGTGCGCGACTCACTGGCCCAGGCCGTTGAATCAGGAAACCGACACGTCGAGATGGGCGTATTGTTGCGCCAACTTAATTCGGTGGGTAGCTTTATGATGGCGACGGCCCACCCGGACGATGAAAACAATGCGTTGTTGGCGCTACTTGCGAAAGGGCAGGGGCACCGCACTGTGTTGGTCACGGCGACACGCGGTGACGGTGGTCAGAACGAGATCGGGCCCGAACTGTTTGACGCGCTTGCGGTGCTTCGTACCGAGGAATTGTTAGCCGCACATCGCTTGGACGGCGCGGAGCAATTCTTTACTCGCGCGGTCGATTTTGGTTACTCGTTCAGCCAAGAAGAAACATTTGATCGTTGGGGTAAAGACGAAATTCTTGCTGATTTCGTCCGGTTGATTAGGACAATTCGCCCTGACGTTGTCACGGGGCTTAGCCCTGACGGAGAAGGCGGTGGGCAACATCATCAAGCGTCTGCCATCTTGGCCCGTGAGGCGTATAGTGCTGCCGCTGACCCAAACCGCTTTCCGGAACAACTACAAGCGGGTCTTCGTCCATGGCAGGCCAGCAAGTTCTATTTCAGAGCCGGCTTTCCGTTCGGGTTTCGCGGACGTAGTGGTCCGCCTCCAGGCGCGCTGACAATAAATTTGGCTCATTACGACGCGCTATTGGGTCGCACTTATGCAGAAATTGGCAGTCATGCCCGCAGTATGCACAAGTGTCAGGGCATGTCTCCGCTCATTATCTTGCCAGGAACTGCAACGGCCAGCTATCGCTTGATGGAGACGACGATTTCCGATCAGAGTGAACAGGATGAGGTGTCTCTCTTTGATGGCATCGACACCTCAATAGAGGGACTTGAAAGATTTGCTGGGGCTACGGCACCCGATGCGCTGCGAGCTGGGCTGACCGAGGTGGCTGAACATGCGCGAGAAGCTCTGTCGAAATTTCAGCGAGACGGTGCAGATGGAGTGCGCGAGTCTGTCGTATCAGGACTCGGTGTTGTGAGGAATCTCAGAAGTCGCTTGTCTTCACTGGGGTTGAGTGAGGATGCGGCGTGGGAGATTGATCACCGTTTAGCTGCGAAAGAGGACCAGTTCGAGCGAGCGGTGATTTTGGCGCATGGGATTCGATTGGAAGCGTTGGCCGATGACGGTGTTGTGACACCCGGACAAGACGTGAGCGTTACATTTGTGGTCGCGAACCGAGGTGAAGCCGACTTCGTTGTCGGGGGCGTTGACTTGGAGGGTTTCACGGCAGCGTCTGTATCATGTGAAGCCGAAAGCACCGTGTCGACAGCGGATGTTTACAGCTGTGTTGCTGAACTCGAGGTGCCTACTGACACGAAGCCGACAAGTATTCACTGGAGTCATGTAGCTGGTGCCTCACGGTATGTCTTGGATGAAGATGTGCCGTATGGAGCGCCGTTTAGGTCGACACCGTTTATTGCGGCATTCAATCTGAAATTCGGACTAACCGAAATCACTGTCAATCGACCTGTCCAATATCGGTATGGCGATGACATCTTTACGGGTGAAAAGCGTACGGAACTGAATGTCGCGCCGCGATTAGCAGTTGAGGTTTCGCCCAACATTGCGATCATTCCGCGAGCCACCAATAGCGCACGTGTCATTCGTGTCACATTGGCTAATACATGGCCGGGACCGTCTGAAGGTAAAGTTCGACTCGACCTGCCACCTGACTGGGAGGCCATTCCGGAAAGTCACCCTGTTCTGTTTTCTCGCGAAGATGAGTCACAGACCGTCCGATTTACCGTGAGACCGCCGTCGCAGGCAACTGGGGAATACACGATTCGAGCGATTGCAGAGACAGCAGAAAGCCAGTTTGATACTGGTTATCAGGTTGTTGAATATTCGCATACAGGTCAGCGGCACTTGATACATGACGCCGAGGCGACCATCAAATTGATTGACGTTGAGTTGCCCCCCGATCTGGTTGTTGGGTATGTGGAGGGTGTTGGCGACAAGGTTCCACCTGCTATCGAACAGCTGGGGGCGTCCATTGAGTTTGTTGATAGTGATGAGTTGGCTTGGGGAGACCTGTCTCGGTTTGACGTTATAGTGACTGGTGTGCGGGCGTACGAGCGAAGGGCAGACCTTCGCGCCAATAATGACCGGTTACTTCAGTATGTTGATGGAGGAGGAACTCTCATCGTTCAATACAATAAATTCGAGTTTAACGAAGCCCAGTACGGTCCCTATGCCGCTGAAGTTAGTCGAAATCGTGTTACTGATCAGCAGGCTCCTGTTCGCTTGTTAAGAACAGACCATTCTGTGTTCGGCTGGCCGAATTCTATCGGTCCAGCAACTTGGAACAATTGGGTTCAAGAACGGGGTTTGTACTTCCTTGGCGAGAAGGATCCTAAATATACGGACCTAGTTGAGCTTGAGGATACCTTTGAGTGGAATCCAGGCGTCAAACGGGGTGCCTTGGTTGAAGCGCAGTACGGATCTGGCCGCTGGATTTATGTTGGTCTCGGTCTTTGGAGGCAACTTCCGGCCGGCACGGTAGGTGCATACCAATTACTCGCGAATCTTCTCAGTTTGGGTGCTGTGAATTAGCTATTAATAAACGAGAACAGCCTGTCGCGTTGGAGTGCAGACCGAAAACCACCCGCAATAAACTTTTCTACTGGTCGGTTCGGCCGAGTAGGTACACGGCACCGCTTGGTTCTGCTACGCCACCCTCGGTTTCCAATGTTAAAGCTACGGCGATTGGCAGCTGACTATCGGTTGGTTCGACTTTGACAAAGGCTCGACCTTCTGCGTCGACGCGGGCGAACCCAACTCCGATTGGATTTGGCGGTACCACAAACCAAATTTGATAAATCTGACTTGGTGGTAAGGGTGGTAAGTTCGAAGCTACGATTAAGATTCCTTCAGTCTCGCTAAAAAAGACTCGACCCGAAGCATTCGGTGCGTCCGGTTGACCTTGGAGGTCGATACTGGCGACGTCAGTTGCCACCAGAATTTCTGCGAACCCACGCATTTCCGCCGTAGTTTGTCTCGCTGTCGCCGCGTCAAGGTTCGCAACCTCAATCTGAAGTGTTGTTGCTTCTAGATTTGCACGGAGTTGTTGTGAACGAGTTACCTGGGTGGCTGCGTACCAACCGAGGGCACCCGCAGCTATGAGAAACACGATCGCAACGATCTGATAAGGCGCTGACAGGCGTCGGCGGGTCGTCACCGATTTGACTGTTACCGGTTTACCCTCCTTACGGGGAGACACAGTATCTGCGGTGCCGATGATTCGTTGCCGAAGTCCTTGTGGTAGTTCCAGAGGTGGCGCAACTTGCAAAAGCTTGTGGGTGACCGGAAGTAGTTTCGTCACAGTGTTGACACAAGCGCCGCATGTTTCAAGATGTTGTTCGAATTGTTTGCGCTCAACTTTGGTCAAGCCACCCACACTATAGAGGCCGGCCAGTCCGTCGTAAGAATGATGTGATGACTCAGTCATTGACAAACGCCTACGCGTCTTGAAGCTTTTGTAATGCGTGTTCGACGTTCAGTCGAATACGGTCACTTGTTATATCAAAACGATCTTTAAGTTCGTCTTGGGTTAGGCCCTCAAAGAACACCAAATCAATCGCATGGCGTTCTTCTGGAGCCAATTGTGCAAGTGCCTCGAGGAACAGGGCCTGGTCCTGACGGCTCATTAAAGGTTGTTGGTAGCCACCAGTAGGTTCGGGTATCACAGCGAGACGGCTCTCATTTTTAGAACCAGGGGCATGAGAATCAGTTTCTGTGTGTCGTCGCGTGAGAGCTCGTTGGCGAACTAATGAGAGTACGGTATTGCCTAGTAAGTCGATGTCGGCCTGGGCCGCGTCAGCGTCATCACGGATCTCGTCGAACACAAGGGTTACCACTTCTTGGGCAGCCTCTGATTGACCGAGAATCCGAACAGCCAGCGCATACGCCGGTTCCGCTACTCGGTCATAAAGTGTTGACAGCATTCGGGTATCTTACCGCGAAAAGTGCATTGGTTTTCTTGGCTGTAGATTCTTCTACGGGTATATTCAGTTTCTTGGTTGAATTGGTTCACAATCGACCGGAGGTTGAAATGAACAAGAAGGCAAACTGTCGATCAAAGCGTCTTGCTAGAGTCGGACGGCGAGACTTTGTCTTTTCTGCAGTTGGCATGTTTAGTTTCTTCAACGGATCGGTTTTGCTCTCACAGTCAGCTGTATCACGCCAAGAGATTCCGCAGAGAGTACGGGGTGTTCGCGCGATGACATTTGACGTTTTTGGTACGGTTGTTGACTGGCGGACGAGTATCGCTAAAGAAGCTGAGCTCGTGGGGCGCCGCCATGGGATCCAAGCTGACTGGTGGAGTTTTGCTGACGACTGGCGTGGTGGATACGGCCCGGCCATGCGGCGAGTACGAAATGGCGAACTGGGGTGGACTAAAATCGATGATCTCCACCGTATGATTCTTGATCAACTGGTTCCTCAATATGGATTAACCATGCTGACCGATGCCGAACTGGACGAGTTGAACCGTGCCTGGCACCGACTCACACCATGGCCTGACACGGTTGAAGGCTTGACGCGCATGAGGAAAACTTATGTATTGGCGTCCCTATCGAATGGCAATGTGTCGTTGCTTGTTAATATGGCGAAGAATGCTGGACTTCCGTGGGATGCAGTTTTGTCTGCCGAGTTAGCCCAGCAGTACAAACCCGATCATGAGGTCTACCTGAAGGCCGCGGATCTACTCGGTCTGGAGCCTGAACAGGTCATGATGGTGGCGGCGCATAAAGGAGACCTACGTGCGTCAGCAGAGGTGGGTTTCCGAACTGCGTATGTTCCTCGTCCCACGGAATATGGTCCGCATGTCAAAAGAGACCTGACTCCCGACACAGACTTTGATCTAGTTGCAACCAACTTCAACGATATGGCTTTACAGCTCGGGCTCTGACACCGCTGACTTTTTAGTAGCAGCAGTTCTGAGCCTAACGTAATCGGCGACCCAGACACCTTCGGCCGTTCGTAGCGTTGGTTCCAAGATGTCTCTGACTTCTGCAAGTAGCTGTGGTCGTTCGGGTTTGTCCACTGTCTCCAAGAAGGATTTTGCGAAAATCTTGAGCCATGCTGTGATATCTGACGGTAGTGGTGTCGGGCGTGGAAATACACTTAGCATGTCGATGTGAAAATCGTGTGCTTCGAGTCTCGCTCGATAGTCATCGCCTGTTGGAAAGTACCAGGGATTCGCATGACTCAAGTCGATCCCGCGACGGCCAAGAGCTGTTTCGAGTGCATTTCGAATTGCCGAGACGCATCCGGCACCTCCGAATTCAGCTACTAGGCGTCCACCTGGCACAAGGGCTTTTTGGATTTGCTGGAGGACCAGATCGGCGTCGGTGATCCAATGCAAGACAGCATTGGAGAAGATTGCGTCGAATTCGTTTTCGAACCCAAGAGCTCTTGCGTCGAGGATACGTGCATCAATACCACGCTCGAGAGATGCCCACACTTGCTCCGGGCTGCTGTCGACCGCTACGACTTGACATCCAGCGGCAAGAAGTCTTTCCGTAAGGACACCATCACCACATCCAAGGTCGAGTACTCGCTCGCCGGGTTTCGGATCAAGCAGGTCGATAAGGGGTTGACCAAGCTCTGAAACGAATCGCGCATGGCGTGCGTATTCATCTGGATCCCAAGTTTGCGTCATATTGCCGCTGTTCTGCGTGGCGTCTAGGACTGTTTGATTTTAAGTCGACCGGTATAGATCGCCATTCCCACAACAGCATCGATATTGTTACTTGCAAGTTGATTGATTTCGGCCTGCGTGGTGATGCCACCTGCCGCTGTCAATCGGCGTGACGTTGCGCGTTTTACCGCCAGAATTGCTTCGAGGTCAGTTCCTTCCATCAAGCCTTCCTTGTCGACATGCGTATACAGGAACTCTCCACAGAAGGGTTCTAGGGCGCGTACCGCATCAACAGCCGTGAGAGAAGTTGCCTCCGTCCATCCCTTGATTACAACCCGTCCGGCCTTACTATCGACCGCGATGATGATTTGTTCTGGACCAATGGCAGAGGCTAGTTTGTCGGCAAAATCGATATTGGCCTTACCCTCTCGAAAAAATGACGATCCCACAATTACTGCCAGGGCTCCATAGTCAAGAACCTCACGCGCGCGATCGATTGAACGAATGCCACCGCCAACACGGCAGGGTAGTGACGAAGCAACTTGACGAACTAAGTTGTCGTTAGTGCCTGTTCCCATGGCGGCATCGAGGTCTATGAGTTGGACACAAGGGAAACTGCTAAAGCGGCCAATCCACAAGTCAACATCATCTGTGGCGATAGCAGGACGCTCGCCCTGTACCAACTGAACAACTTGGCCATCTTTGAGATCGATTGACGGTATCAGCATGGGAATCGTACGGGAATACCATTTTGGTGCAGGTGAGTTTTCAGGTCACTTACGGCATGTTCGTCGTAATGAAAGATCGAAGCGGCGAGTGCCGCATGAGCCTGGCCGATCGTAAAGATATCGACAAAGTGATCAAAAGTGCCCGCCCCCCCTGAGGCAATTACTGGAATCGAAACCGCATCCGATACCGCAGCTGTCAGCTCACAGTCGAACCCACTTTTCGTGCCATCCCGATCGATCGAAGTCAAGAGAATCTCTCCGGCGCCACGATCCGCTGCTTCCCGCGCCCATTCTATTGCGTCTCGATCAGTTGCTTGTTGTCCACTACGGACATAGATCTGGAACTTATGATCAACGCGTTTGGCGTCGATAGCCACGATGACTGCCTGACTACCGTAACGTCGAGCGAGAGTTGTTAATAGTTCGGGTGTAGCGATGGCCGCGGTGTTAAGGCTGACTTTGTCAGCGCCGGCTTCAATGGCAGCATCAGCATGATCTTCGTTCTTGATGCCACCGCCCACACAAAGTGGTAGAAAGATTTCCGATGCTACCGCGTGGATCGTATCGGCTAGTGCTTTTCGTTTTTCGATGGTAGCAGTGACGTCAAGAATAACCACTTCGTCGATACCTTCGCGGTTGTATCGTCGTGACAGCTCTGCGGGGTCGCCAGCCACTCGAAGTCCTTCAAAATTAACGCCCTTGACGACCGACCCATTCCGAACATCGAGGCACGCGATGATACGTTTAGATAACATGGATTTAGAGGTTAGCGCCCGGATGATGGTCTAATTCGATTCAAAAAGTTCTTCAGGACGCGGAGACCGACTTCACCTGATTTTTCAGGATGAAACTGCACGCCGACTAACTGATCCCGTTCCACAACGCTAGCGAAATCCATCCCATAACGGGTAGACCCGACGCATTCGTCAGTTATGGGTGCTGCGAAGGAGTGCGTAAAATACACTTGTTGGCCTTCTGCGACCCCTTCAAGTATCCATGAGCCTCGAACTCGGTGAAGGCCGTTCCAGCCGACATGCGGTACTTTAAACGGTCCGACCACTGAACTGTCTCCAGTTTCCCGGTGCAGTAAACGACAGCATCCATTAATTTCACCTAGTCCTGGCACAGTTGGAGCTTCGTCACTACCATCAAACAGCCATTGGAGACCAAGACAAATTCCTAAGAGTGGCACCCCTCGTTTGACTGCGGTTGAAATGCTTTGACGCCAAACCTTGTCAAGCGTAGTTGTGGCTTCGAAGTTGCCAACGCCCGGGACGATTACCGCGCTTGCGTTCCTGAGGCTTTCTGCGGTCGTTGGCGTCTCAAACACCGCATCAAGGTGGCTGAGAGCTTTTCGTACCGATGTGAGATTACCGGCGCCGTAATCGATCAACTGAATCATGAGATCTTGTCCTGTAACGCAGGCGCGATCAGAGTAAATCCTTTGTACTCGGGAGCGCTCGGCCGAGCTGTTTGTCGCGTGAGCAGGCCACGCGTAATGCACGCGCAAAAGCTTTAAATAACGCCTCGATTTTGTGGTGACTGGAGCGGCCGTACAAAACCTTGACATGAACGTTCGCGCGGGCGCCTTGGGCGAAGCCGGCGAAAAAGTCATGGACAAGTTCTGCCTGTAGATCACCGACTCGCCGCACTCGTAGCTTCAAGTCGACCACTGTATGTATTCGACCACTTAGGTCTATTGCGGCGACACCGAGTGTTTCGTCCATTGGCATGACAAAATAGCCGGCTCGATTAATGCCCCGTTTGGTGCCGACCGCTTTCGAGACCGCTTCGCCGAGTGCGATTCCGACGTCCTCGACGGTGTGGTGTTGGTCTACATCCAAATCACCCACCGCTTTAATCTTAAGATCGAATAGTCCGTGCCGAGAAAGTAGTTCCAACATGTGATCAAGGAACCGGATGCCGGTACTCACGTCGTATCGGCCCTTTCCGTCAAGCGCTAGGCTGAGCTTGATCTTTGTTTCGCTGGTGTTACGTTCGATTGTGGCGCGTCGCACGATATCCTCCTACTTCAAACGCGTGCTGATCGATGCAGCATGAGCGATTAGTCCTTCTACGTTGGCTAGGGAAATCGTTGTTGGCGCTAGCCGTTTCAATCCCTCTTGTGTAACGCGTTGAACGGAATTAATACGAACAAAATCTGCCGCACTTAATCCACCTCGAAATCGTGCGGCACCATTTGTCGGTAACACGTGGTTTGAACCGGTGGCATAGTCTCCAGCAGCCTGCGCTCCATATGGCCCGACAAACACTGTACCTGAGCGTGTGAGACGACGTGCGATAGCCTCCGTTTCACAGACGACGTGCTCTGGTGCTAAGTCATTCGCGAGTGTTATAGCCTCGGCGAGTGTAGTCGTCACGACTACGACTCCCTGTTGTTCAATCGATGCTTGAGCGGCTGGGTGTTCCACGAGGCGAGAATCAACGGCACTCGCAACTGCCTTTGCTAAATCGAAATTGGGTGTTAACAATATTGCTCTCGCAGCCGGGTCGTGTTCTGCCTGTGCCACGAGGTCGGAAGCGATCCAGTCAGCATTTCCGTTGCGGGCCACGATTACTATTTCGGTTGGACCAGCATAGAAATCAATGGGGCAGTCGGTAGCAACAGTTGCTTTGGCCGCTGAGACGTATGCGTTTCCCGGCCCAACAATCTTTTCGACTTTCGGCACCGATTCAGTGCCATACGCAAGAGCCGCAACGATGTGAGCACCTCCAACTCGATAGAGCTTTGAGACCCCGGCTTCTAATGCAGCGGTGAGTACTGCCGGCTCTGGGCGCGGACATGCTGCAACGATTTCCCGGACACCAGCAACTTGAGCGGGAAGAGCGGTCATTAACAATGACGATGGCAACGGATATCGACCCCCTGGCACGTAACACCCAACTCGTTCGAGGGGAATCACCCGCTGCTCGACCACGACACCTCGAACGGTGGTTATCCGCCACGTTTTTGGCACCTGTTTCTTGGCGATTCGGCGGATATGACGTGCGGCTTGTTTTATGGCTCGCGTTACAGAGGGTGGCGTTTTCTTGGCTCCATTTCGTATTTCTTGACGTGAGATCTCAAGTGGCCCGGTTACTTTATCGAAACGCTTTGCATACTCTTGGAGAGCACGGTCTCCTCCTCGTCGCACACGATTCACGATCTGGGTCACCTGCCTTTCTATGACTGAATCGGTGGCTTGTGCTCGGTTGAGGAGACGTTGCATCGCCCGCACATTCGATGGCTTGATGATTTTCATCGGTGTCTTACCAGTCGCTCTTACAGCACGATCTTGTTGAGTGGATACTCGACAATACCTTGCGCACCAAGAGTCTTGAGCTTAGGAATCAATTCCCGGACCGCTTGCTCTTCGAGGATGGTGGTAATGGCCACCCATTCTGGGTCACTCAGCGGAGCAACCGTGGGTTTTTGTAGGGCTGGCAAAAGTTGTAGCAACGGATCCAGGTTTTCACGCTTTACGTTCAGCATCAGTCCGACACGACCTTGCGCGTCAATGGCCGACTTTAGCAAGAGTGCAATGTTGTCGAGTTTTTCGCGTTTCCATGGATCTTCGACAGCCCGCTGGTTAGCGATGAGCTGTGGATTGGACTCCAGAACGGTATCAATGATTCTGAGATGATTCGCTCGTAGTGTTGATCCTGTTTCTGTTGCTTCGACGATGGCGTCAGCGAGTCGCGGAGGCTTCACTTCCGTCGCACCCCATGAAAATTCGACATTAACGGATACATTGAGTTCAGAAAAATAGGATTCAGTTGCCCGAACCAATTCAGTTGAAATTGTTGCACCTTCGAGATCTTGAGGTGTCTGATACTGCGATCCTTCGGGAACTGCTAAGACCCAGCGCACTTTTCGAAAACTCTGTTTTGAATAGATTAAGTCTGCGATCGTGACGACCTCTTCACCCGTGGCAGCGCGGTGTTCAGCAATCCAATCCTGCCCGGTGAGTCCTGCGTCAACGGCGCCGTCGGCCACATAACGTGCCATTTCCTGTGCTCGAATTAGCGTACATTCGACATCCACATCGTCAATAGTCGGGAAGTAGGACCTAGGGCTTGCATAGACGTTAAAACCCGCTCGTCCCAAGAGCTGAATAGTCGACTCTTGTAACGAACCTTTAGGAATTCCCAATTTCAAAGTCATAAATGTTTCTCCGCGTGTGTTCAGTATTTCAAGACAAACGAACTTACGGTTCCAACTCTCTGAAAAAGCAGGTTCTTTCTCCGGTGTGGCAGACATTGCCGTCACCAAGTCTGGTAACCCTGAGTAAGATGGTGTCGTCGTCACAGTCGGTTAGCATCTGCTGGACTTGCAGTTTGTTTCCAGACGTTTCGCCTTTCATCCAGAGAGTTTGTCGAGTGCGACTGAAAAACGTCGCAAAACCTGTTGCTTTTGTTTGTTCCAAGGCCTGCTCGTTCATGAAGCCAACCATGAGGACTTCATTGCTGACGTTGTCTTGCACGATGGCTGGAATCAGTCCGTCCAGTTTTGAGAAATCCATGTTTTATTCCTTGCACCACAAAAAAAGGCCTCGCCGAAGGCGAGGCCGAGGTTGTGCTTGTCTTGGTTCTGTTACTCAATCATTCAGAGCCAGGCGCACGCCCATCGACCTGCCCGCTAAGGGGATGATGATGGTAACTATGTGACGGGCCACCAAACTCAATTGACATCTTACAAGGTACACTAGCCTAGCGTCTGTGAGGCTGTCAAACATTGAAGGGCTTGGTCTCACGTAACAGCGGTGCGAGAAGTTCAGTGACTTGCCAAGCTTGGCGATGTTTCATTGAGAGTTTGAAGGAGGATGGCGATGACGAAAGCCACACTGTTTTGGTTCGTGGTGCTACTGCTGAATTTCGCGGGAAGTTCCGTGCGCGGACAGGAAGCCGTCGAGGCCGAGGCTCGGGCTGCACTGGATGAGTACATAGTAGCTTGGAATGCCGCGGACAACGAGGCGATAGCTGCGGTCAGTAACTTTCCACGTTTGAGTATTGGGATCGCCGGCCAAGTAGTGGTTCGCCAGGCCGCCGAAGAGCTGGAGATTGACTTTGATTTACTCCGACAGGCTGAGGGGTGGGACCACACGACTCTCGATTTTGTCGAAACGGTTCATATTACGACTGACAAGGTTCACTACAGAGTTGTTTCTAGCCGGCGTCGTGCCGACGGTTCCGCCTACCGAACCGCTCCGGCACTTTACATCCTGACTCGCCAGGATGGTCGTTGGGGACTTCAGATACAATCTGTTTTGCCGCCGACCTTTACGGCACAGTAGGTTCGCGACCAATCATCACTTCGGTGGCCTTGATGATCGCGGTTGCGAAGTCACCTTTCTTTAAGCGCAGTTCGTCGAGCGCATCACACGTAATTACGGCGGTTAGTGATTGGTCTCCCACTCGAAGTCGAATCTGAGCGAGAATCCCGTCTCGCCGGATTTCGCCAACGACACCACTGAGACGATTTCGTCCGCTAAGGGCAATTAGGACACCCGAGGCCGGTCGAGACTTCCGAGGAGCCGGTAGCGCTTTTCCTTGTTGCGCGAGCAGTCGGTCAACTTCGGCCTCCTTGATTCGATGATGCCCGCCCTTGGTTTGAACAGTGCGGACGCTGCCTTTGTAGATCCATTGCTTGAGTGTCGAATATGCGACACCTAACCGGGTAGCGGCTTCTCGTACCGTTAAAAGTGACATTATTGCACCTATTCAGACAAAATCATTTCTATTAACGTCTTAAATCATACTAAATCGATTATCGTATAGAAATGTATCGTAGTTGTATTTTGGCTGCCTTACTGCTTTTAGTAGGTTGTGGAAGGGCGCAGAGCCCGACCACGGAGGTTGTGGTCTCGGCCGCCATCAGCATTTCTGAGGCAATGCAGCAGGTCGCTTTTGACTTCGAAGAGGCGACTGGCCTGAGGGTAGCCCTCAATATAGGTGGTTCGGACACGCTGGCCACTCAACTGATCGCTGGCGCCAGTGTTGACCTTTTCGTAAGCGCGGACCTGCGACAGATGACTCGAGTGGAGGTGGACGGCGGGATATTAACGGCAAGCAAGGTGAACCTGTTGTCAAACCAGCTAGTGCTCGTGATTCATGGTGACAACCCTCGTGAGTTCTCGGGGATTGGAGACCTTGCGGAGTCGAACATTAGACGTGTCGCTATGGGTGATCCAGACGCCGTTCCGGCAGGTGTCTATGCCAGACAGTTTTTGCAGGTGAGTGGCTTATGGAATGCGGTCAGAGACAAAGTTGTACCCACACGAAATGTCAGAGCGGTACTTGCTGCTGTAGAGGCAGGTAACGTCGATGCTGGGTTCGTGTACCGGACGGATGTGAGTCTGGTTGAGAATATGAAGATAGCGGTAGCTATACCGGTTGATAAAGGTCCTGAGATTCGATACGTTGCTGCCGCCACGGCGAACGCACCAAACGAGTCCGGTGCCAGGCAGTTCTTAGATTTTCTACGTAGTGAAGCCGCAATGCATATATTTGAGGACTATGGATTTATCGCGTTGAATGGTGAGGTGCGATGAATCCAGACTTGCTTAGCGTCGTGGTCTTTAGCATCGGAATGGCAACAATTTCGACGATAGTGATGCTGCCTCCAGGAATTGTCTTGGCTTGGCTCTTGGCACGCGGGTCGTTTCCCGGCCGAACCGTTGTCGAAACACTAGTGTCGCTTCCACTGGTACTTCCACCTGTTGCGACCGGACTGATTTTACTCCGACTGTTCGGACGGCGTGGATTTATCGGTGAGTGGCTTGATCAATTTGGGATCGACCTGGTATTCACGTGGAAGGCTGTCATCCTCGCTATGGTGGTAATGGGGTTACCACTCTTGGTGCGGGCAGCCCGCAATGGCTTTGAGCAGGTTGACTCAAGATACGAACAGATTGCCGCCACGCTCGGCGCGTCGCCAATGAGAGTGTTCTTTACGATTAGCCTGCCGCTTGCTGGTCGCGGAGTGGTGGCTGGAGCAGTGCTGGGGTTTTCGCGTGCTTTGGGAGAATTTGGTGCGACCGTCATGATTGCAGGAATGTTGCCAGGCACCAGGACGTTATCTACATCCATTTACGCCTACACCCAAACGGGGCAAGACTCTCAGGCCACGGTGTTACTTGTGGCGGCGGCGACGGTGGCATTTGCAGCGGTTTATATTTCCAATCGGTTGAGTACGACCAGTGTTTAGTAGAGACCGGAAATAACCGAAACGAAAGAAGCGGGCATGGCTGGGGTTTTCATAAAGCTTGATTTTGTGGTCCACCAAGGTGCTTTTAGATTAGCGTTCAGAGAGAGTGTTCAGGCCAGAGCCATAGCATTGACTGGACCGTCTGGCGCCGGAAAAACCACTGTATTGGAGGCGATTGCCGGTCTTCGACGGCCCGTTTCTGGGCTGATTGAAATAGACGGACGTATCCTGTTTAGCTCAGAACGGCACCTGGATCTGCCAGTCGAATCTAGGCGTGTCGGCTATGTTCCACAGGACGTGGCGTTGTTTCCTCACATGAATGTCAGGCGAAACATCTTCTATGGTCAGAGCAAAAGTGTTGCATTGGTGTCGGACACGGTACTTCGTGTTTTGGAGATTTCGTCGCTCCTTGATCGAAATGTAGCTGGGTTGTCAGGTGGCGAGCGACAACGTGTTGCGATCGCGAGGGCCCTCATGTCCGAGCCTGAATTGTTGCTCTTGGATGAACCCCTTGCGGCAGTCGGGCATTCCCTGAAGGAACGAATCCTGCCCTATGTCGAGAGAGTTCGTCACGAGTTGAACACGCCTCTCATATATGTGTCACATTCGCTAGATGAGGTGAATCGTGTCAGCGACCAGGTCATTACTTTAGAAGAGGGGCAGGTTGTAGAATCGAAACCAACGCATCCAGTGAGCTAATTCTTTCGCCGGTTAGGGAAGACCGACGCGCAGTACTGTGAAGAGCAGAAAACAAACGAACGCTCCAATGACAGTCATCGACAGGCCCCATGCCATGAGCTGATTGAAGAGTTTACGACTGTCCTCGCTCGACGGTGCGGCGGCCATACACAGGGCTCCGAGGGTTGATAGAGCCGAGACGTCTACCAAGTGCGCACCAACATTCATAGAGGAAGCGATGGCCAATGGTGCTACTCCACCCAATTGTTCAGCTAGACCAGGAACAGTTGGGAGAAACGCGGGTAGTACCACGCCTGAGGTGCTGCTGTAAATCGAGATAAAACCCGTCGAGAAGGCTACAACGGCTGTGACACTTTGAGGGGTTGATAATCCAGCGAGCAGTTGGGTGAAGAGCTCAAGACCACCGGTTTCATCGAGCACCGAAATCAGCACGGTAACACCACAGACCATCATGATGACCCGCCACGGCATGAGTTTCACGGCTTCCAATTCGTCCCCTGCCTTCAGGAGAGACAGCAGAATAGCTGCTGCAAATGCGCCAAGGCCGACGTTTACATCAAAAATAATGACTCCGACGAGCAAGCTGCCGATTACAGCGATTGTGATCCAATGAGCGGTATTAAACTGGATAGAGTCGGCGCCAGATTTTAAGTCGGATGAATCGCTTGGTGGCACAACCAGTGGCTCGGAATGATAGCGTCCGAGGAGACGCCAACCACCGAAAATGAAGTAAGCCAGAAACGCAATGACAACATGCGCGAGCATGTTGTTGACGTAGGTCAATTGTTCAAAGCCACCGAGGCCAATCTCCGCCATCACTCCATTAACGATGACCCCAGTAGGAGCAATTGGAGAAAGCGACCCCGCGTTGGCACCATTTCCAACCATGATGGCCATCAGAAATGCTGGAATGCCGACTTGGCCAGCGACCGCCATCGCCATAGGCGCTATGAGTGCAGTCGATGCGATGTTGCCTGGGCCCACAGATGCCAAAACGAACGCCAGAACGAAGAACATCATAGGCATCACTCCGACGTTGCCGCGGCAGTAATGAACCGCCTTGTAGGCTATCCTGTCCAGAGTGCCGTTGGCTTGGGCCTGAGAGAACAGTAAAGTTACTCCGGCGAGCGTCAGAAACAGTCGTGTCGGGAAGCCGTTCATGACTTCGTTGGCACTCATGCCTGCTATGTAAACGCCGGTAATCCATGCCAGAGCAATTGCAAGAAAACCGACATGGAGACGGATTGTACAGCTGACAACAATGGCGACGAGTAAGGCTACAAGCGAAATCGTTGCGGCATCCATCGGTCGTGAGTATAGCTTACGCGGTCCAGTCTGAAGTCAATACGTAAGACCGTGGAACCCTATTCGAATCGTGAGTGCAAGTGGGACCATTGAGCCGAGGTTGATTGAATGGTTCAGTTGGCGAAGATATTGAGAATGGACTAAGACGGTGAAATTAACTACACGCGGTCCTCGAATGGTTCTAGGTGGAGGAATTACCGCTGCACTGTTGCTACTCATTGGCTCGTTGGGAAGTCGTCTCGGATTTTGGCCTTTTACCGTCGGATTCCTTTTTCTGATGATAGGGGTTGTTGTTGCGGTACTGACCACCATCGCTGGAAGTTTTGTGGTGGTTAGTGCTTTACGGCGGACTGGGTGTAGCAACTACTTGGCACTGGGGATAGGTGTCGGCGTGTGTGTGTTGGTAATGTTGGTAATCGGTGGTCAGGTCGTTCCAGCGACGTCGCTGCCACCAATTCACAATATTTCGACTGATATTGAAAACCCTCCCCAGTTTGAAGCCATCGTTTCGCGGCGGTCCGGGTTGAATCCTCACCGTTATGACGCAGCTCAGAAGATTGGCGATGCAGGCACGCTTGGAGACCTGCAACGGGCAGCCTACCCAGAACTTAAAACCTTTCGCTCGGCAGTTAGCGTGCTAGCTGGTCTGGAACGTACGGAGGCTATCCTGAGAGATATGGGTCTGGAAGTCGTGGCCGTCGACCGGGTCACAGGCAGAGTGGAAGCGACGGCGACGACCTTTTGGTTCGGATTTAAGGATGATGTTGTGGTGAGGCTCAAAGCGGCCGGTGGAGTTACATCTGTTGATGTTCATTCGGTATCGCGGGTAGGTCAAGGTGACTTGGGCGTGAATGCGCGCCGTGTTGCTACTTTTCTCAGGCAGTTTGCTGCCATGGAGAGAGAAGACACGTCTAGTGTTGCGCCGTAGAGCTCCGGTCCATCGCCTCAATCAACGCATCATTAAGCAATTCCCAGGCCCGACGAATGTGGTTCTCAGTGGTGCGGATATTCCCCACAGCTAGTCGAATGGCGAATTGTTCCTGCAGGCGGGTGTGTGACAAAAAGACTTCACCGGAAGCATTCACAATGTCTAGAATGCGAGCATTCAGAGCATCAATTTGTTCACTGGTGAAGTCTTGATCAGGTGGTTGAGCGCGGAAGCACACGACGCTCAATGGAACGGGAGCCAGTAGCTCAAACTTACTGCTCTCGTCGACCCATTTAGCGAAAAGTTGCGCGAGGCGCATGTGCTCTGCGAGCCGCGACCGGATACCTGATGCTCCGAAGTAACGAAGTACAGCCCAAAGTTTTAAGGCGCGAAATCGCCGGCCAAGTTGAATTCCTGTATCCATTAGGTTTGTGACACCGACTTCAGCGGTTGATAGGTATTCGGGTGTTAGTGCAAAAGTCGTTCGGACGGTGTCCATGCGACGACAGTAGAACGCGCTTAGGTCAAACGGTGTGAACAGCCATTTGTGAGGGTTGACCACTAGCGAATCAGCGTGGCTACATCCATCGAGAACGGAAGCGGTCTCCGGTACCAGTGCTGCCGCGCCGGCATACGCGGCGTCAACATGCAACCAGAGTCCGTGACGCTGGCACACCTCTGCGATGTCGCGAACTGGGTCGACACTTGTTGTGGATGTTGTTCCGACCGTCGCGACCACTGCCATTGGCTTGCAGTTGGTTCTTTGGTCTTCTTCAATCGCAGCACGCAACAAATCGACCCGCATCCTGAATTCTTGGTCAGTTCGAATTTTCCGCACTCCCGCTTGGCCGATTCCCAGTGTGATCGCCGCCTTTTCGATTGAGGAGTGTGCTTGGTCTGACACATAAATACGAAGTGGCAAGACGTTCGGTCGCCCGGCCAGTCCGTGCTCTCGAACATTGGGCACCGCAGTCTCTCGAGCAGCGGCTAATGCGTGCAGGCTGGCAATCGACGCTGTGTCGTAGATAACACCTTCGAAGGACGCCGGCAGGCCTAGCAGTTGCCGTAGCCAACTTAAGGCAACTTCTTCGAGTTCGGTTGCGGCTGGGGACGTGCGCCAGAGCATCGCTTGTACGTTGAGTGCCGCTGTCAGAAATTCTGCCAAAATGCCTGGAGCACTTCCTGATATGGCGAAATAACCAAGGAATCCAGGATGATTCCAGTGTGTAATCCCAGGCAGCAGGAGGGTTTCAAAGTCTTTGAAGATCTGGTCGAATGGCGTTCCAGACTCCGGTGGACTGGACGGGAGAGCGTTACGAATATCTCCTGGTTGAACCCTTGATAGCACCGGATGCTCGTCGGTACTGAGATAGGCGGCTATCCATTCGACGAGCGCGCGAGCTTGGTTCCGGAACTCGTCCGGCGGCATGTCGCCAAGGTCGGTTGGGGCAGGATCACGGGACACGGTATTTCATGTGCTTGCGGCTAGTGACTGGGAAGCGTAGGCTTGACCGCGACACGGTTCAAGATTGTAGCATTCACGTTCAGTAGTCTTACACATCTTTAACAAAGGAGTCAGGCGTGGCAGAGGTTGTGCACACTAGTCGACTGCGCATTGAACGGGTTAAAGGACCAATTCGTCAGGCATTCTTGGAAGGTTTTGATACACCTATCCGTTTTGGTGTGCATGGTGGGATCAAGGCTTTTTATGGGGTTGAACCGGATGAAGATGTTCCGGCTACCTTAGACCATATGGTTGCTGCGGTGGGGGCTTGACTGCTCGGCACCCTTGCACGCGCACTGGAGGTGCGCGACATTCCAGCTACACCAGACACGATTAAGGCCAGTGTTGAGGGTGACATTGAAGCTGTTGAAAAAATCCTCAAGATTGTTCGAATTCGCGTTCGGTACGCATTGACGATTCCTCGTGGTCTACGTGAGAAGGCTGAGCGCGCAGTTCTCCGTCATCCAATTAGCTGTCCTGCAGCCAATAGCATCCAGGGCTGTATTGATTTGGATATTCAAGCCGATATTACAGAAACATAACTACTGATTCGACACTTGGTTTCTGTTTAGTTCATAGGCGATGGCTTCCGCAAACTTCATGGTGGTAGCCGTTCCACCAAGGTCAGGAGTGAGCACCTGACCGGCAGTCAGCACCTTGTGAAGAGCAGCAACAATGCGATCAGCTTCGGCATTTTCATTTAGATGTCGAAGCATAAGAACTGACGACAACAGAAGGGCCGTAGGGTTTGCCAGTTGTTGACCTGCTATGTCTGGCGCTGTTCCGTGAACGGCTTCGAACACAGCGACGTCTTTTCCGATGTTCGCGGACGGGACAAGGCCCAGTCCACCGACGAGACCTGCGCAGAGGTCCGACACGATATCCCCGTAGAGGTTCGGCAGCAGCAGAATGTCAAATTGTGACGGGTTCAGGACAAGGTGCATGCTGGTGGCATCCACGATTTTCTCGTTGTAGCGAATATCTTCTTTGAATTGTTGAGCCACGGCACGGACAGACTTAAGAAACAATCCATCGCCGAGTTTCAGGATGTTTGCTTTGTGAACAGCTGTGATTAAGTTACGTTTTTCGCGGCGAGCATATTCGAATGCGAACCGGGCTATTCGTTCGGAAGCTGTCTTGGTGATGACCTTCAAGGATTCGACGACACCCGGGACGACCTCGTGTTCTAGGCCGGAGTACAGGTCTTCGGTGTTTTCTCGAATCACAATCAGATTCACGTCCCCGAACCTATTCTTGAGACCAGGAAGGCTCAATACGGGGCGCAGATTAGCGTAGAGGTCAAGTGCGCGTCGTATTTCAACGTTTACGCTTCTGAATCCAGTCCCAATCGGGGTTTCAATTGGCCCTTTGAGCGCCACGCCGTTCTGGCGAATTGAGTCAAGAACAGTGTCGGGGAGCGGAGTTCCTTCCTGTTCAAATACCTTGACTCCGGCATTCTGCCGATGCCACTCGATTTGCACCGTGGTCTGTGACAAAACGAATAGAACAGCGTCAGTGACTTCAGGTCCAATTCCGTCTCCCGGGATCAATGTAATCGTGTGTTGCATGGCTGGTCCAAGTTCAGTTGGAAACACCGCATTATAATCGGCACGGTCATCCTTAACATGATGGAATCCGTCGACGCACTGGATTGGCAAACGTGGGGCCCTGAGGCTTTTGCCCAAGCCGAAGCTGAACAGAAGCCCATTTTACTGACGGTCGGCGCGGCGTGGTCGTTTGGTTCCGCTGAGATGTTGCGAACCACGTATCGTGACGTAGAGGTTCGTCAGCTAGTTGAACGTTTTTTTGTTCCCATTTGGGTCGACGCCGATGATCGACCGGATATCAACGATCGCTACAACCTAGGCGGCTGGCCGACCACCGCGTTTCTGACGCCGACCGGACAGCTCTTGGGTGGTCAGACTTTTACTGACTCGACCCGTATGGCCCAACTACTGCAGCAGGTGTCCAGTGCGTATGCCACGCGCCATGAAGAATTTAGTTCGGCGAAGGGTCAGCATCAGAATCCAGTGACCGTTCAGAAAGATGGCAATGTTGACCTCAAGATTGACCTCGGATTGGAAGCATGGCTCGTGTCTCATTTGTCAGAGGCATTTGACCAGGAATACGGCGGATTTGGCCGTGCAACCAAGCGTGTTCAAGAATTTCCACTCTTATTTCTTTTTAAAAGATGCCACGACGATACGACAGTCTTGCGTGAGATTGCCACTAAGACACTCGATGCAATCGGTTCCAGTCCGCTTTTTGACAACATCGAAGGGGGCGTCTTTCGCTACACAGAGCAACGGGATTGGAGTCAACCGCAGGTTGAGAAGTTGTTAGGGGTCAACGCAGGTGCAGTGAGAGTGTTTCTTGAGGGTTGGAGTACTTTTCAAAATCCCAGATACCGAGAATGTGCCATACAGATTATTCGATATGCCTCGAACACCTTGGCGGAGCCATCGTCGGGAGGTTTCTTCTCGAGTCAACTTGGCGATGATGTTTACTACGCAGCCACAGCGGCCCAACGACAGCGACTCGAAGCCCCCGTCGTCGATCGCGCCGTCTACGCAGCGGCTAATGGTGAAATGGCTCGGTCTTTGGTTCGAGGCGCAGAATTGGTGAACGACTCGTCGCTCCTTGAGCAGGCAGTGGCCACTCTGGACCGTGTGATGGAAACTTACCAACGCGGCGAAGGTGTTGGGCACCGTGTGGATGACTCAAATGGGGTTCGGGGATTGTTGGTCGATCAGGTTGCTGTTGGTGAGGCGTTGTATGACGCGTATTTGGCAACCCGCCAAGAGGTTTACCTTGACCTTGCTCAGGAACTGATGCTGTTTGCCATGCGCACCTTGTGGAACAAACGAGTGAGTGCGTTTGTAGACCGCGTGGTTGCAGCTGACGATGTCGGGTTGTTGCGCCAGACAATCACGCCATTTTCGGTCAATTGTCGAGCTGCTAGTTTATTGGCTCGCCTGGGCCGCGCAACGGATAATGCCGCTTTTGAAGCGCGTGCCCAGACGGTGCTGGCATCACAAGCGAAGGTAGCTCGGAACCATAGTATTGACGCTGCAGTCTACGTGCTGGCGTGTCGAGAGGTCTGTTTTTCTCAAGCACCATGATAGACTGCCCCCGCCGGAGGTCGTTGTGTCAGTAGAAGAATTATCCCGTTTGTCATTGATTCCAGCTTTGCAGACCATCGCAGCACGACTGCGCATTGAGTCGGTCCGCTCTACATCTGCGGCGGGGAGTGGTCACCCATCCAGCTGCTGCTCAGCTGCGGATATCGTAGCCGCACTGTTTTTTGGCCATATGCGCTTTAATCCTTCTGAGCCCCAGTGCGATGACAATGATCGTTTCATTCTGTCGAAAGGGCACGCGGCACCATTGTTGTATGCCGCCTGGGCTGAAGCAGGATTCATTGACCGTAGCGATCTCATTAGATTGAGAGAGTTGGATTGTGACCTCGAGGGACACCCCACACCCCGGTTGCCCTTTGTTGACGTGGCCACTGGGTCTCTGGGGCAAGGTATTTGTGCGGCCATCGGCATTGCTCTTAATGCCCGTCGTATTGGGTCGGATTACCGGACTTATGTCATGGTCGGTGATGGTGAATCAGCCGAGGGGTCAGTCTGGGAGGCTGCCAAGGTTGCCGACTCCTTTGCTCTTGATAATTTGTGTGGGATCACTGACGTGAACGCGCTTGGACAGAGCCGGAGCACTCAGTGGGGTCATGACGTAGATGCCTACGCCGCGAGGTGGGGAGCGTTTGGTTGGCATACGATTGTGATCGACGGACATGACCTTGATGAGATCCTTGACGCGCTCGACGAAGCCAAAAACACTGGCGGTCGTCCGACGATGATTGTCGCGCGGACGCTCAAAGGCAAAGGAATCCCGTTGATGGAAGGCAAAGACGGTTGCCACGGGAAAGCGATACAAAAAGGTGCTGATCTCGACGCGACCGTAGCCGCCCTAGAAACACAATTGGTTGCGGATGCTGTGTCACCAGTAATTCCAACTCCGCCCAGTCGATCGGTTCCAGCAACTAGTGCATCGACCGAAGCATTGTCGATTTCTAACTATTCTCTGGGAGACAGCGTTGCCACACGAGAAGCATATGGAACGGCGCTCGCTGAGCTCGGTCGCATTGATTCACGAGTTGTTGCGCTTGATGCGGATGTTGGCAATTCGACCTTTAGCGAAAAATTTGAACGCGTTCATGCTGACCGGTTCTTTCAGACTCATATTGCGGAACAGGTGATGGTCGGCGCCGCGATGGGCTTGGCAAGCCGGGGGGCTGTTCCATTTCCTTCGACATTTGCCTGTTTTCTGACGCGTGCATCCGACTTTGTCAGGATGGCTGGAATCAGTCGCTCCAATATCAAATTTGCTGGCTCGCATGCTGGTGTCTCGATTGGTGAGGACGGGCCCTCTCAAATGGCCTTGGAAGATATAGCGATGATGCGGGCCGTGCCTAATTGCGCAGTCCTCTATCCGTGTGATGGAGTGAGCGCCGAAAGACTGGTCGAGTCAGCTGCACGTTACGATGGGATGGCCTACATTCGAACCAGTCGGCCGAAGACGCCAGTTATTTACAGCGAAACTGAAGCATTTCCAGTGGGTGGCTCAAAAGTTCTTCGGCAGAGTGAAGCCGACGTGGCAACTGTCGTAGCAGCTGGCATTACGGTTTTTGAAGCGTTGGCCGCATATGACCACCTTCAAGGCGAAGGTATCTCGATTCGAGTCGTTGATGCCTATTCAGTGCAACCGATCGATGCCGAGTCCTTGGTCACCGCCGGTCTCCAGACAGGATTCAGGCTTATCACTGTCGAAGATCACTATCCGGTGGGTGGTCTTGGCGACGCCGTCAGTGAAGCCGTTGCCGACCACGGGATTACGGTCACTCGGTTGGCGGTTCGAGAAATCCCCAGAAGTGGAAAACCGACGGAATTGCTAGACCGTTACGGGATTTCTTCGTCAAGTATCATCGCCGCTGTGCATCGACAGATTGCGGCAGCAGCGGCAAGTTCTGAAGAAGTTACTGAGACCGACTGATTCGTAAAGACCGCCACATTACGGGCGAATCATCATTTCCGTAGTCGCACCATTTCTGACTGGTCGCTTGATTTACGACTTAACAGGTAGCGCTCCTCTGTTTTGAAGGGTGTTAACTACTTCAGCGTGCTCAGGAAACCGATCAGTTTCGTGTTTCGAAAACACCATGGCGCCGTCCGCAACGACATCAAAGATGCCGTTACTGCCTTCGATGAGTTCTGGTTCAATACTAAACGTGTCTTTTATGGTCGCAGCCAAACTGGTTGCTTTTGGACCATATTTTCAACGGCCACAATAGGTAATTGAGATGTGCACGTTTAACCTCCTATGGTTTGAATGCGACAATTGTCTTTGAGCTAAAGCGCCCAGACATAAGGTCTAATCATTCGTTGTTACGAATATCTCGTTAACCTCGTCGATGTTCTTTCTAAACGTTTCATTTTGATCGGGTCACCGGGTCCATTGAAACCAGCGTGTTAACAGTGACTTCTGCCGGCTGGAGAATCTCGTTTTTCTCAGAAGATTCGCGACTTTTCGAATCGCCTCAGCCTGAGTGGGATAGGGATGTATCGTGTTACCGATCAGACTGAGTCCTTTACCGGCCTGCATGGCCACAGTGATTTCACTGATTAAACTGCCAGCATGACCGGCGACTATCGTTGCACCGACAATTGTGTCAGTACCTTCCCTTACGTGTACTCTGATAAATCCTTCGGATTCACCATCGAGTATGGCCCGGTCGACTTCAGTGAGCGGCAAGGTGAATGTTTCAACCTTGATTCCCTTAGCCGTTGCATCGGTTTCGTACATTCCGACATGAGCCACTTCTGGTTCGGTAAACGTGCACCATGGAATGATCAGGGAGCGGGTATCAGCCTTGCCTAAACCAAATGGATGTGGAAACAATGCGTTTTGAACCACGATTTGCGCCATGGCGTCGGCGGTGTGAGTGAATTTGAAGGGAAAACAGACATCCCCGGCCGCGTATATCCGATGATTAGAAGTCCGTAGCGAGTGGTCAACGGTGACGCCAGCCGAGTCGAATTTAACGCCGGCCTCTTCGAGACCAAGGCCATCGATATTCGGGGCGCGTCCTACGCCAACCAGAATATCGTCGACCGTCAGCTCAAGCTCTGTGCCATCGTGGGATGTGTAATGGATTACCTTCTGATGGTCACGGCGTTGGACGGTACCAACTTTAATGCTCAAGGCAAACGTCACGCCATCCCGTTCCATCCGGTTGCGGACAATGTCAGCAGCGTCCGTGTCTTCGCGTGGCAGAATGTTATCGAGTTGTTCCAGCAGGGTGACTTGACTACCGAACCTCGCGAAAGCCTGGGCAAGTTCGCATCCGATCGGACCGCCGCCAATTATGGCTAAGCGTGCTGGCAGCGCGGTCAGCGAGAATACAGTTTCGTTAGTCAGGTAACCGACATCGTTCAGACCAGGAATTGGCGGCGCAGCGGCCCGTGCGCCGGTGCAGATGGCAGCACGAGAAAATCGTAGTGTGCTGTTTTCAACTTGAATTGTGTCAGGGTTGGTGAAGCGGCCGTGTCCGATGAAGACATCCACTCCTAGGTCCTTAAAGCGTTGCGCAGAATCAACTCGACTCAGTTGAGCCCGCAAGCGCCGCATTCGTTCCATGACTTTGCCAAAATTTCCGCTGGTTACTCTTACCGGTGGGATACCAAACTCGTCACCGCTTGAGGCGGTTGCCCAGACTCTGGCAGCGCGGACAATTCCCTTAGAAGGAACACAACCAACGTTTAGACAGTCGCCACCCATCAGGTGTCGTTCGATCAGTGCAACACGTGCTCCAAGACCTGCGGCAATTGCGGCGGTCACTAGTCCCGCAGTGCCCGCGCCAATCACCACAAGGTTGTAGCGCCCGGCAGGAGTCGGGTTTGTCCACTCGGTTGGGTGAACATTGGCGACGAGTTGTCGATTGAACTCGTCGTTCGGTTCGACCAAGCTTTCTGCTGGAGACACTAGCGGGCGATTTCACCTTGCCGGAGTGGGCGTTGCCGTGTGCGAGGTTCATCAGGGTACAAGTTGGCGACAAACTGTTCGTACCCGTTGAAGATCGGTGTTTCGAACGGCTCTTCCGTATCGAGCCAAAACGAAATGTTCTGAGCCCACCGGGGGTGTGGAATATGGGGGTTAATGTTCGAGAGGAAGCCGTATTCGTGCGGCTGCACCTGCCAAAATGTGCGTGGCTCATTTCTCACAAACTCGATCTTGACGATCGACTTTGGATTCTTATAGCCGTACTTCCAAGGGACGATGATTCTGACCGGCGACCCGTGCTGCCTCAGTAGCGGTTCGCCATAGACTCCCGTAACCACCATCGCAAGCTCGTTCATTGCTTCGTCCAGTCGAAGAGCTTCCTGATAGGGCCATGGATACCACGGGGAGCTTTTAAGACCAGGCATTTCGTCACCAACCGCGGCGGTCGTGAATTTTACATAACGAGCTTGGCTATTGGGGTCAGCTCTTTCGATCAGCTTGCTCAAAGGAAATCCTGACCATGGAACGTTCATTGCCCAACGTTCCACACACCGGAAGTGATAGATTCGCTCTTCGTGTTCGAAGTTGAAAAGATCGTCTAGGTCAAGCGTCATCGGGTTGTTGCATTCACCAGAAACTTCAACACTCCAAGGTTCGACCGTAAAGTCACCACAAAACTGCCACACGGGACCACCTCGTCCCGAGAGAAACTCGTAAAAGTTGTTATGGGAACCGGCTACTTCTCTGTCCACCAGGTCCTTCCGTTCAATGGCAGTCGGAATTTCATAGGCGGCATTACGCATCGCGGGAAAAACATCCGGTCGCTGAAGGGGGACGTCTATTAGGGAGTCCTGAGGGCGCTGTGCTGCGCCAGCCGAACTGCACGTGGCCATCGGCGCGGCAAGAATGCCTAGGCCAAACGCTGACAGGAATTTCCGCCGGTTGAAGAAAATCTCAGGTGGAGTGATCCGCTGATATGGAACTTTGGCAGTGAATTTGTGACCCATCGTAGCCTCCGAGTAGCGATGAAAGCTTCACCGGCCGGGGTAGTCCGATCTTCCACGCTGTTCTTACTCATACAGACTATCACCAAAAGCCGCGCTTGGCTTTTGTTCTCGCGATACACTGGCCGAACTGGGTTGTTCTTCGATAGTCTTGTTGTGACCCACGCTCACTCGAAGGGAAACAGTATGTTCGGATTACGTGCACCGTTCCAAAAGCCAAGTCTCCCGGACCCGGCGGACGCATTACCCGGCCGGACGCAGTCCATGGCGGTTCCGGCTGAGCACTTTGTAAGAAAAACACCGCTGACACCGCCTTTTCCAGACGGAATCGGATGGGTTGTGTTCGGTATGGGCTGCTTCTGGGGGGCAGAGAGGATCTTGTGGGAGATAGCAGGTGTTTACACGACGGCTGCTGGATATTCCGCGGGCAGCACCCCGAATCCGACCTACCAGGAGGTGTGCACTGGCCAGACCGGGCACAATGAAGTGGTCCTCGTCGCATTTGATCCGAGCCAAGTGAGTTTTGACCGATTACTCCTGATGTTTTGGGAGAATCATGATCCGACACAGGGAATGCGCCAGGGCAACGATGTCGGCACGCAGTATCGGTCTGGTATTTATTATCAAACAACAGCCCAGCAGCAAGCAGCCGAGGCCTCGCGTGAGGTGTACCAACGGGGACTATCCGCAGCCGGGTACGGTCAGATTTCAACGGAGATACAGCCAGCGGGCCGGTTCTACTATGCTGAGGAGTACCACCAGCAGTACTTGGCTAAGAACCCAGGAGGCTACTGTGGACTCGGAGGGACTGGCGTGTCGTGTGGCTAAAGTCGTTCGTCTTCCCAACAATCCCGTTTCAAACTATCAAGATAGAGAGTTTATTTCGTACGCGGTCCCCGGCGTTGATTACCAGAATTTAGCAAGGTCTGACAGCGGTCGTAGTTTTCATGACCCTTTGGCAGGCTCTTACAGTATGCCACTCGTCTTTTCTTGCCATCTGCAGCATTGCGCTTGGCAGCGTTCTCTTTGTCGCGGGGAGAATTGAGCCAGGTCTGACAGCGGTCGTAGTTTTCATGACCCTTCGGCAGGCTCTTACAGTATGCCACTCGTCTTTTCTTACCATCTGCAGCATTGCGTTTGGCAGCGTTCTCTTTGCCGTGGGGAGAATTGAGCCAGGTCTGGCAGCGGGCGTAGTGTTCGTGGTTCTTCGGAAGATTCTTGCAGTATTGCACGCGTCGGTTCTCGGCGTCTTGACGAGCGGAGGATTGCGTCTCACCTCCATCACCTGACCGTCCATTGGTCAACCCAGAAGCCGAACGGAGGTTGGCCGAACTGCCGTCAGCTGACGTCTCTAGAGGCAAACCAACCTCTGTTAGCGCTGAGGGTGACGATGGGGAGTCATTGCTACAGGCTGCGGAAAAGATAGCGACGATACCAATACACGCTAACCCAAGCAACAAACGAGTTGGCACCAGACAATTATACATACAGGCCCCTCTCTTGTTAGGCCGGGAGCTACCGGAGTGTTTGCAGTTGGTTGTCGACCTTCAAAACTCCCTGAGTCATCCGAACAATCCGTTCCATTTCACGATATTCGATTTGCGTCTGAACATAACCAACCAAGGCGACGCTACTACGGTTCACGATGATGTGATACGGAGGATTGCGCATGCTTATAGTTCGTTCAAAGTGTTCGTTCATAGCCAAATTACGGCCGATGTTTCGCCGTAGGCGCTCGTCTCCACTGGACGAGGACTGAACTTCTATCTCGTCGATATAGTCTTGAACGCCTCTAATTTTGGCAATCGTTTCGTACAGTTCTCGCTTCTTATCTCGCGCGGGTGTGACGCTACCCTGCAAAGTCACCACACCTTGATTTATTCGGCCGTCGACGTAATCCCAAATCGTAAAGTGTGGATACCGACGAATTGCTTTGCCTACTTCTTGAGCAAGTTCAGAGTCTTCCTCTTCTTCAGGAAGTTGTAATTCGCTCGCTATCGTCTCAACACCGTCAATTTCGAGTGCACGACGGATTGCGTCATTCTTAGCGAGGAGGTGAGGAACTCGCCCAGTTAACGTGACTTCGCTTCCGATGACAGAGACGGTAACCCGTTCGTAGTCATCTCCCCGAAGGGAATGTTCGACCTCCTGCTGGATTTTGTTGGATGCGTTCTGCTCGGCACCGACTGGCGTGACAGTCAGCCAGGCCACTGCGCCAACGAGGAACAACGGAACCAAAGACGAAGATGTGCGCGGCGATTTCATCGCAACTCCTTTGTGAAGCGTTTGATCACTGTCTTTCTATCATAGACGCCAATTGCAGGCTATTTGTTTCGGTTGGTGCTTGACCAGCCGGATATTTAATTCTGAACTACACCAACAGCTGGATATTTACTTCTGAGCTAAACCAATGGCTTCAGCAGCAGGTGAGTCAGGCCATACGGGAGGTGCGATTGCGACGTAGTCTGCGTGCGCCAGCTGGCTCTGGAAGAATGCGGTCTGCGATGATAAAAAGACGAGCTTTAAAACGAGTCGTGCGACTAGGTACGCTTGACCTACGGCAAAACCAAGACCGACCGATGACTCAAATGTGCCGGGGCTCGGGGCAACCAAAGCGTACAGAACTACGATGGTGAGAAAGAGACCGGAGTTTAGGAGATAGAGACCGAAGGTGCCTTTCGGATGTCGGCGAACAAACCTGAACGCCGCGAGCACCGCTCCAACCATACTGTGCCTGTCTTCGACAATGGCCCTGATTTTGGCGTAGTCGAAAACTAAATTGACGGGCAACAGCAGCAACCCGAACACAGTGTACAAAGCCATTTGGATTAGAAGAGCGGATCGCTCGACGGCCAAGTTCTCGGTTGCAGATATATAGAAGACGTCGAATAACCAGTGGTGAACTAGACCAAACAATATCCAGTATGCTGTCCCGGCCAAGAGGCCGAGGCGCATAAAACGAAAAAAGAAAGTGCCACAGACAGCGAAAAATCCTGCACTGGCGGTTCGGCGCTGACGGGCGAGGCGATCGATAATACCGCCGACCAGAAATATCCAGACTCCCAAATAAACACCGGCAGCGAGCACAATCTCTTTCGCCGGCAGTCTGTTGTCAACGAAATTACTCAGATTGGTCAAGACCGCTGCAAAGCCAAGAATCTGTGGATTAAAGGTGCGTGTGATGCCACTCGATCGTGATTGGAATTCTTCCCACCATTCCCAGTTCACACTGCTGACAGCTGTGTCAGCAGCAACGCTATTTCCAAGGTCGACGGCTATGGCCTCATAGAGCACTATGCCAAGGGGGATGGTCGTTAACAGTGTGACCATATAGACACCCACTACCAAAGTTGGCGCCTGGGCTACCCGCCGAATCCCATCAAGCAGTGCGTTTGTCAAATGAAGAACCCGTATGTCAACAGAAGGTCCTGGAGCCAGACTAGCCACGTTAAGCTCCATTTCTTGGCGGCGGTCTCGCCCATCGGCGTGATGGTCTGGCTGTTGTTAGTTGCTTGCGTATCGAGTAGAAGCACGCGGTCTGGGTCGACGAATGCGCGCGTAGCTCTTACGTCACGCACATACGTGAAGGCTTTCCAGCGATCCGTGCCTTCCCAGGTCTCTCGAACCTCAGACCCGTCCTGAAATTCAGTGAGAACTTCTACTGGGAACGTCCCATCACCGTAACGGCGCACGACGACCGTAGTCTCAAACAGTCCCGCGTCAGACGTTTCTGAGAAAGACGGTTGTCCCTCTCCCAAAAATCCACGGGGGTTGATTTGCCGACTGGTGAAGTGGTCGATGCCGTAGTCGAATGTGTTGGCCTTGCCATGGGCTTGGTCGAAGAACCAAGAGAGATCCTGTTCACTGGCATCATTGATTGCCCGAAAAAAGTCAGCGGGTTTTGGATGAGCAAATCTCCACTCTTCGTAGAACGTCGACATCCCGCGTTGGAGAGTTGACCAACCTAAGTGTCGTTCGAGCGTGTGCAGCCAGAGCGCGGTCTTATCGTAGGTGATGCTGCCGGCCGTTCCTGGCCAATACTGAAACGTTGGTGTTGATTGGCTGTCTTGGCGGGCATCACGTCGGTAACCGGTCACCCGGTCGCCGTCGATTGTTCGAGACCAGGGAAGGTCCCTCAGTACCCAGGGCACAAAACCACCAAAAAATCTGACGGTTCGAAATTGAGGCTCGAATGATTCTTCAAGCACGCGAGCCGTGGCAAAGGTGGTGAGGCCTTCGTCAAGCCACGCATGCTCGAATTCGTTGTTGCCTACGACGCCGTACCAAAACTGATGTCCGGCTTCGTGAACGGTGACGGCTTCCGGTGTCGCGACGTCGTCCGGCGCCCACCATCGGGTGCCTCCAGTGAAGAATGTGGGGTATTCCATACCGCCTGACCCGCTTTGCCAGGCTGGGTCGACCACCGTAACGTGGCTGTATGGATAGGCTCCGAACCACTCACCGAAGTGCTGCAGTGTCGAGCGGGTTGCCTCGAAATAGCGCGAAGCCTGTGCAACGTGTTCGGGTTGGATCAAGAGTCGAATCGCCACATCTGGGAGATCCGGGTGAGTAAATTCGTCCCAGAGGTCAATCAGATGGGGACTGGTCACCCAAGCAAAATCGTGTACGTCTTCTTGGTGGTAGGTGTGCGTCGTGGTGCCATCAGCGTTTTCGTTTCTGTCCCGTTCTGCACCAGTTGCTCCGACGGCCCAGCCTTGGGGGACAGTGATCCGGACATCGTAGACACCGTAATCCGAGAAAAACTCGGTTGATACATGGAACTGGTGACAATTCCACCCAGTGTCTTCAAGGACGCCAATTTTTGGGAACCATTGGGCAATGAAGAAGTAATCAGCGATCGCACCAGTGCGGGCAAATGTTCTTGGAATTCGAGAGGTCCATTCGATCTCTAGAGTTACCGTTTCTCCAGGTTCGACCTGGTTTGGCAGGTCGACAGCGAGCACTGTTTGGTCATCAAGATTTCCATCATCTGGTGAGATGTAACGCACGTCTTGTGTAAGATTCACGGGCCCCACAGGATCTTCGCTGAGCAGACGAACGGCAGTGATTTCGATCCAGCCCCAAGCATCTTCGGTTCTCCCATGTAGGCGATTTCCTCGACCCAACAAACGTTCGCGCATCCACGTTGACTGCGTGTTTTTCCAGGCGTTGTAGTAGAGGTGAAATTGCAATTCGTGGGTGGTGATGTTGGAAATATTTCGCCAAGTGACGGTTTCGCGGCCGGTTAAGGTGCGACGGTCAGGGTCCAATCGGACATCGATCGAGTAGTTTGCGTTGCGTGGCGAGGGTGCCCCAATCACTTCGCCCGTCGGAGGTGATGCAGGTTGCTCAACGGTCAAGGCCAGGCCTACGGCATCTGTCTTGGCAACTTGACCCGCTAGCCACCCGCTCAGGCACACAGTGGCGAGGCCAATGAAATAACGAATAAACCGTGATGATGGACGGCTGTCCATGTGTTCGAGGATTTTCAGTTTGCAGCAACGAGTCTTATTTGTAGTCTTCTCGCACCGGGTGGAATACATCCAGAAAACGACATTGAGTGAGAGCACGACCCGAATGCACGGCCCCTGATGGGATTACAGCGACCTCACCGTTTGTCATGAGATGGCTCTGGTCGCCTACGGTCATCATGAACTCTCCAGCTACCAAGGTGGATATCTGTTCATGTTTGTGTGAGTGTTCCGGAAGCTCAGCACCAGATTCGATTTCCCACTGCATCACCGTTACGTTCTCCGTATGAATGGCGCGGCCGGAGAATCCCGGGATGAACTCGCGAACTGGAAGTTCCTGAACTTCAAAGAAGGCCATGGGTTATTAGTGATTGGAGTCAGGGAAGACCTGTGCTTCCCTGACTCCCTCGTTTTGGCTTGGACTTTAGTTGTCAAGTCCAAATGTATAAACGACGTTCCCTGCGGCGACTGTTATGTATTGCTGCCCGTCGACGGCAAAGGACATCGGCGCTGAGTGTACCCGTGAACCCAGTTGAATGTGCCACAGTTCTTGACCACTGACTGCATCGAGGGCGTAGAAATATCCGTCAACGCCACCGCTAAACACTAGGTCTCCAGCCGTTGCTAGAACGCCGGCCGTGGCTCGAGGTTGTAGAAGGAATTCCCAGCGAAGATCTCCTGTCCTCGGGTCAATGGCACGGATGGCGCTCTGATAGGCCTCTTGCGGGAGCACATTCTCTCCCCCGCCCCCAGTGAAGCGTTCGCCTTCCACGTAATCCTCATCGCGTTTGAAATATTTTTGCTCACCGTCGTACGCATTGACGTAATAAAGTTCGGTTCTGGGGCTATACGCTGCTGACCACCAGTTGGTGCCACCGCCGATTGATGGTGCAACGACCACGCCTTCATAGGTCGGAGATGTACCTGGCACTCGGATTGGCCGCCCGTTTTCGTCCAGGCCTTCGGCCCAAGTCTGCCTCGCGTACGGTTTTCCGATCAAAAACTCTCCGGTTTCCCGGTCGAGGGTGTAGTAGAAGGCGTTGCGATTGGCCCACATCATCACTTTACGCATTTCCCCATCAAACTCAAGGTCAGCCAAGATCGGAATCTGGATTGCATCCCAGTCGTGTACGTCGTGGGGTGTGAACTGAAAGTACCAATCGAGTTCACCCGAATCACCGTTGAGGGCTAAGACCGAATCTGAATACAAATTGTCGCCCATGCGGACATCGCCATTCCAGTCCGGACCTGGGTTGCCCGTGCCCCAATAGACGAGGTCAAGGTCCGGGTCATAAGTCCCGGTAATCCAACTGGCTGCTCCACCAGTGCGCCATGAGTCGCCTGCCCACGTACGATTGTCGGGGTGGTCTGGACCAGGAATTGTGTCGGCGCGCCAGAGAAGCGCTCCATCTTCCGCGTCGTATGAGTCGATAAATCCTTTTATTCCAAACTCGCCGCCAGCGATTCCTGTGATCACTTGGTCCTTCACGATCAGCGGTGCCGCCGTCTTGCTATACCCTGACTGATAGTCGGCCACTACCGAGTCCCACACGAGATTACCGGTCCGTGCGTCGATACCAACGAGGTGGGCGTCAAGGGTGCTCATATAGAGCGTTTCTCCGAGAACGGCGACACCCCGGTTGTTGCGCCCGCAGCAGATTCTGAGGTCGTCTGGCAGTTCATGGTCATAGCGCCAGTAGGGTCGCCCCGTCGCCGCGTCGACCGCGACTAAGTTACTTGGAGCCTCAGTTATGAACATCACCCCGTCAATGACAAGCGGCGTGGTTTCAGCGCGATCAATTTCGGGAATTTGATAGGCCCATTTCAACTCCAGCCCACCAACGTTTCGATTATGGATACTGTCAAGCCCACTGAACCGCTGGCTATCCAGCGTGCCAGAGTACATTAGCCAGTTGTGGGGTTCGTCGGCTGCATTGACCAACCGTTCCCACGTCACTGGGGTTAACGAGGGGGTCGCGATATTGGGACTTGATTCTTCTTGGCCAGCGACCAGTTGCACGGACGCGAATAGTGCGACAACAAACACAAACCGTTTCATTGGGAACTCTCCTTCCGCAGCGAGAAGAGATAAGCAACGAGGTCGTCGATCTCTCCTGCAGTCAGCGTCTCTTCGTAACTCGGCATGGTGCTATTTTCCATTCGATCATAGGAGCGGATATCGGTTTTTGAGAATGACCAAAGGCGTTCGTCTTGGTCCATCAGCCGAAGCGTAAATGTGTCCTCATCCATTCGTAAACCTTCAACAACCGTGCCGTCCGCTTGGGTGACTGTTACGGTCCACCACCGGGGTTCCACCTCATCTTCGGGGGACACAAGGTCGGCCATCAATTCCGCAGGTCTTCGCCGTTCTCCGACGCGGGACAGGTCAGGACCAAGCCTGTTGCCGTCCGCATTAATCATGTGGCAACTTGCGCAGTCACCTTTACCGGCGTAGACCTGACGCCCCGTAGTGGCGTTGCCTGGCAAGGAGACATCGGCCGGGTTCGTGCGCAGCGAGTCGACGTATGTCACGAGTTGCCAGACACTCTCATCAGGCGTACTCGGCGTGATGGGAATCATCGCGGTGCCATCGACACCGTTTCGTATGACGGAGAAGACACCGGCTGGTGAACTGGCATTGGCAAACCGTCCGGTTGTCAGGTCAGGGGCTCCCGTTTCGTCGTTTCCACGTGCGTCTTGACCGTGGCAACGAGAGCACTGTCTCAAGAAGAGTCGCTCACCCATTCTGACATCGAACCGCGTAGTGTATGGGTTCTCCTCCGCTGCACCTGCCCGGTCCGTGACCTCGGGCTCTTGGGCCCAGAGGCCGGTAACCCCAACCGTGCAAATGGCAACCGTCAGAAGGAGTGCCTTTGTCGAATCAAACCAACTGGTCCAGCGCATAGCATGCTCCTTATCAAGGTCCGGACGACCGAGTCGCGGACCGAGTGAAATCGATGTTCGGCATTATATCGTCCGCCGGGGCTTTCGGGTGCCCTTAATCCGAAGAAAGAGTTCTCGGGCTTTTCGGACGATTCCTCGCTCAAACCTGCCAATTGACCGATATCGGGCGGCCCGATTTCTCAGAAGGCGCTTCGGTTTAACGGCTGACAATTGATTGAGATGGTGGATGGCACGTTCCATCAGCAGTCGGGCGGCCGCGTCGACGTTGCGGTGGGCACCTCCCTTTGGTTCCGGCACAATGTCATCAATAATCCCGAGTTCTAAGAGGTCGTGGGCCCGAAGTCGGAGTCCCGCAACTAATTCATCAGTCTTTGACGCATCATGCAGCAGTATTGCGGCGGCACCCTCTGGAGCGATTACAGAGTAGATGGCGTTTTCTTGCATTAGGATCTTGTCTGCGAGGCCTAGTGCTAACGCTCCACCGCTCCCGCCCTCACCAATGACGATGTTAATAATCGGCACTTCCAATTGTGCTAGTGCTGCAAGGTTTTCACCAATCGTTAAAGCAATGCCACGATGTTCCGCCTCTAAACCTGGAAAAGCGCCAGGCGTATCCACAAGAGTTATGACTGGTAGGGAACACTTCTCAGCGAGGAGCAGGAGGCGTTTAGCCTTCCGATAGCCTTCAGGCATGGGCATCACTTGCCCGGTTTGGGCTATCAAAATAATTGGCCGGCCTTGGAGGTCTGCAATGCCACCAACGATCGCAGGGTCGTCTCCGTAGCATCGGTCGCCGTGGAGTTCGGAAAACGACGCAAACAGACGATCGATATAATCACGCGCTCGAGGGCGCTCCGGTAATCGTGCGAGCCCGATGATCTCGGCAGCTTCCTTCGACGACTTTGGTGTGGGAGCCAATTGGACCGGGGGCCACTGGGATGGCCCGTCTGTTTTCAGTTGCGAGATGAGCACTGCCAATTTGTTTCGCAACTGGTGTCGTGGAATGACCATGTCGATCATGCCGTGTTGAAGGAGTGTCTCGGCCCGACGTTCTTCCTTCGGGATTTTTTCAGCAATAGTGCCTTCGACAACTCGTGCGCCGACAAATCCGATCTGCGCACCCGGTTCTCCGATGAGGATGTCTCCGAGTGACCCAAAACTAGCGAACGTCCCTCCGAAGCTTGGATTGGTCAGCACTGACACGTAAGGAAGTTTTGCGGCGGAATGTTCTGAAACGGCAGTGGCCGTTTTGGCCATTTGCATCAGAGCCAGCATGCCTTCTTGAATGCGCGCCCCACCACTCGCCAAAATTGATACGACTGGAAGGTTTTTCTTGGTCGCAATTTGAAAAGCCCGCGCCACTTTTTCGCCGACGACCGACCCCATCGTTCCACCTAAAAAGTCGAACGCCAGTGAAATCAACACCACAGGTCGACCATCCAGGCGAGCTTCGCCGGACAGTGCCGCTTCGTGTATACCCGTTCGCTGTTCAGCTTCCCTCAGCCTGTCTCGATACGGAGTCGGATTCTTGAACTTTAATGGGTCGGTGGAGAAGAGCCCCTTGCCGATCTCTGAGAATGTATCGGGGTCAGAAAGATGGTCGATCCATTCCTGCGCAGTCAATGGAGCATGCCAGCCACATGACGGGCACACATGTAGTTCCGACAGAAACTTCGCTTCCGTGTGTTCTTGTCGACACGAGTGACATGCCACGAGTGTGTTGTCGTTGGAAGTAGAAGGGGTTGATTCGCTCACGATTGACCTCTTGTTAACGTTACGTCAATTAGATGCCGCCAAGGGCAACCGACAGCAACAGACTTCGTATGAGCCGCAAGCCAAGAAGCAGAACCAGCGGCGAGAAATCGAGTCCTCCGGCACTTGGGAGAATTCGACGGAGTGGACCGAGCAGAGGTTCCGTCAGTCTTCGCAAAACACTGACAATCTGGTGGTCTTGGGGAAGGTCAATCCACGAGACCATCACCGAGACGAAGACCACGAACGAATACAAATCCAAGAGTTGGATAAGAATCACAGTTCCATTCTAGTGCAGCCTTTACTTTCTGATCTTTGTTGAATCTCGGGTGCAGCGGTTGGCGTTGACTAGGGAGAGGCCTGTGGCCAGAATCAGACATGCGAACGTTGCTGTTAATGCGCCACGCCAAGTCGAGTTGGAAGCACGACAAGCTATCAGACCACGACCGCCCACTAAACAAGCGTGGTATGGGCGATGCGCCACGAATGGGGAGGTTACTTCGGGAGAAACGCTTGTTACCAGAGGTCATTATGAGTTCTACGGCTCTGCGGGCAAAAACGACGGCGGAAGAGATTGCCAGCAGCATTCCTTTTGCAGGCGTGGTGGAATTCGACCCCAATCTTTACCTCGCTGATCCAGACACAATTGTGGACGTTGTTCGGCATGCCCATGTAGGCGCTGGCCCTTTGTTGATTATTGCCCACAACCCGGGATTGGAAGGGTTGATTACGCAGGTGACCAAGCGAGACGAGCAACTGCCGACAGCAGGCATCGCCCACATTCGTTTGCCCATTGACCGGTGGCACGCTTTTCGGGTGTCCACCTGCGGCGACCTGGTAGACCTGTGGTATCCACAAGGGGTTACGGAATAGAACTCCTTCGCAGCAAGATGGTTTTGACGGTAGAGCGTGAAGCCACATCGCAATTGGAAAACGCACAGTGGTGCAACGACAGTTGAGGTGTTCCCAAGGGTTCCAAGTTGGAATCAACCGTCAGAATGCTTGAAGTGATGGATCGGGTTCAATGGGAAGTCTGCAGCGCTTGTCTTATGACTTTAAAGTATCGAGAGTTCAAGTCACATGGACGGTTTGATTGTCAGGTCATGGTCCAACTCAACGGTGACCGTGCCTATTCCTAATCCGCTGCGTCGGGCATATCTCACATCTTGGATGGTGACGATGAAGCCATCTGCAACCGCGTCCACTGAGTAGGCAGGGAACCGAATCCATGTCATCAACCCTTTGATCGAGGGGGCCTTCAGCGCCGCATTGATTATTGGCGTGTTCGACCCACGAGGGATTGCTGGCCCCGTGATTTGGAACGGGTCGGACCGCAACCAATTCAATTCGAGAAAATGGTAGTGACTCTCGTCAAGAATAATGACATCCCGGACAAATGGGTTCGCCGGTAACGGGCCGGCCATGATCACGCTGCCGTCGCTCCCACGGTCGCTGAGCCATTGAGATACCTGGCGGGTTGCAAGATGCGACCCTACTGCCATGCTACCAGCGTAGACCGCTATACACGTCAAACAGGCTGTTGCGACACGAGGGAGTTGTGTGTGGATCTGGCCAGATATTCGGAGGCCTACGATTACAGCGATGCCGGCAATCCAAATCCATCGTGCAGTGGCAGGAACGACAGAGACCCCAGTCACAAGTGCTGTCGTTGCGATACCAAAAACCACCCAGGTGGTTTGGCTAATGGCTGACTTGGTGTTTGCCAGAACAACTACAGCACCAGCCAGCAACCACACCCACGGGTCAATGATGAAGAGGGCATCCCCGTAAAACCAGCGCCCGTCAAACGGCATTAAGAGCCGAACGCCATAGGTGTTGAGCCAGTCCAGGATTGGATGGGTCCAGACCCCGATATACGACAACATAAGGGTTGGTCCGAACCGCACTTTCGGTGGTCGGCGCCTGATCGATGCAATACAGCGGTCTACGAGTAAGATTAAACCAGCCAAGAGTAGGGGCAATATCGCCATTGCCAGTACTCCATGGGTCCAGCCTCTCCGGAATTGCAGTGACAGGTCTCGTCCGATAAATGCACTGACGATGTCAATATCTGGTGCGTTGGCGGCGAGTACGAGGGTTGGGGACGCCAAGACACTGAGCCGCTTTAACGGAGTCTCGGAGAGGCTGGCACCGACGAGGCTGTGGGCAATGGGGTCCATTAGAATCGTGGAATCAAATCAACCGATGTTGCCTGAAGGACACTAGAATAGTCCAACCAGGGGCGGTGCTATCCAGCCACCTAGAGGAGTGATTGTGACAAAGAACCACGTACTTAGCGACCTCCAGTTAGCGTTCATCGGAGCGGGTGCTATGGGGGAGGCAATGATTGCTGGCTTGTTGTCGAGGCACGATCTTGAGCCGGCCCACATTGTGGCCAGTGACCGGCATCGTGAGCGACTGGATGCGTTGCGCGAGACACTGCGCATTGATGTCACACTCGATAATGGGGTTGCCGCGGGCAAGGGACAGGTCGTGGTAATAGCCGTGAAACCCCAAGTGTTGCCGACGGTTCTTGATGACCTTCGCGGAAAAATTGACAAAAATGCCTTAGTGCTTTCCATTGTGGCTGGGGCCACGATCGAGTCACTTGCTGTCGGACTTCAGCATCGAGCGATCGTCCGAACAATGCCGAATACACCGGCGCAGGTTGGCGAAGGTATGACAGTCTGGACCGCTACGCCCGAAGTGTCAGACATACAGCGAGACCAAGCTCGGTCTATCGTCGAAGCACTCGGGCATCAGTTGTACGTCGATGACGAACGGTTCCTCGATGTGTCCACGGCCATTAGTGGAAGTGGACCGGCCTATGTGTTTCTTTTGATGGAAGCCATGATCGATGCTGCCGTTCATCTTGGCTTGTCGCGTGCTGACTCTCGAGAGCTCGTTGTCCAGACGATAAAGGGCTCTGCGATTTTTGCGGAAGGTTCAACGGTGCATCCGGCTGAGATGCGCAATATGGTGACATCGCCCGGTGGCACCAGTGCCGAGGCGTTGTACCAGCTCGAAAAAGGTGGGTTCCGCACTGTGGTGTCAAAAGCGGTTCTGGCCGCCTATCAGCGGAGTGTCACCCTTGGGCGCGCCAATACCGACCGGTTGACGAAGAAAGAAGACCCGGCTGCGTCGTCAAAGTGACCGAAAAAGGTGATTCGAGACCTTCGACCAATGCCTGGCGTGAGAGCCGCGTAAGATGACAGTCAGTTCCATTTTTAACCTGATCGCCCTGTTGGTGACGCTTGCGGCCGTCTTCGGCTACATAAACCGGCGGTGGTTGCGGTTTCCCCATACGATTGGCTTACTCATCATAGCCCTGACTGTTTCACTGATTGTGCTGCTGGTGGATGCCGTCCTGCCGCAGCTGTCTTTGGGAAGTAGTGTTCGGGCAACACTGGTTGACATTGATTTCGAGGATACCCTCATGGACGGCGTCCTCAGTTTTCTACTGTTTGCTGGGGCGTTGCACGTCGATCTGGAATCTCTGTGGAATCGACGCTGGACGATTTCGTTGTTGGCGACCGCTGGCATCGTCTTGTCGACGGCAATCGTTTCCGGTCTAATGTTTTTTGGGTTTCGCCTGTTCGGTTTCGAGGTGCCCCTTCCTTACTGTTTGGTGTTTGGAGCATTGATTTCACCAACCGACCCGGTGGCGGTGATGGGCATTCTGAAGGAGGTCAAGGTCCCCGAGACGCTCGAAGCAAAGATTGCCGGTGAGAGTTTATTTAACGACGGCGTCGGGGTCGTCCTGTTCACGGTTCTCGTGTCGTTAGCTACTGGCACAGCCGGCCACGGCGGGGCGAGTGTGAGTGGGGTGGCGGGACTGGTCGCGACCGAGGTGGTTGGCGGCATGATACTGGGTTTTGCGGCTGGTTATGCTGCCTACCGCGCAATGCGCACCATCGACCAACACACTGTCGAGATTTTGATCACGCTGGCGCTGGTCATGGCAACCTATGGCGTGGCGAAGGAGCTCCACATTTCCGGTCCTATCGCTGTTGTGGTCGCCGGATTGTTCATAGGCAATCACGGCAAGAGATTCGGGATGACTGAGACCACTCGGGAGCATGTCGAGACTTTCTGGGAAGTGTTGGACGAACTCCTCAACTCGCTACTGTTTTTGGCGATCGGGTTTGAGGTGGTGGCCGTGACGATCACGGGCCAAATTATTGGGGTTGGCCTGTTGGCGATTCCCGTGGTGTTGCTGGCGAGGTGGGTGAGCGTTGGAGGGTCGATCACGGTACTCGGTTTACGGCAGAAGTTTACGCAAGGGGCGATTCCCGTTTTGACGTGGGGTGGCCTGCGAGGCGGCATTTCGGTGGCCTTGGCGTTGTCGTTGCCGCCGAGTCCATGGAAGCCGATCCTTTTGGCGACGACCTACGGAGTCGTTATTTTTTCGATCGTCGTGCAAGGCTTGACGGTGAAACGTGTCGTTCGTGCTGTCGTGCGAAGTTAAATCTGGAAGTGACGAATAAATTACGGTGACTATCTCCGACGCCTCGGAAAAGCTACAACACTCTCGTTCCCATTTGTATCGACCGAAGAGACGCCAAACAGGTAATTGTCGATGATGATATTTTCCAGGGTATATTCGGTGACTTTTCCAACGAATCTCGACTGTTGCCACTGCGGGGCCGTGGTGTCTCTCCAGTGCACCTTGTAACCCGCCAAGTTGGGTGTGCTGCGATCATCAAGGGGTTCCCAATAGAGTGACGTCGAAGGCTGTACCGCGCCACTAATTTCGACGTTCGCCGGGGCGGGTGGCGCCCATGCTAACGACGCGAGTACTGCCGCATTGACTGCGGTGAGCTTGGCGGCGTAGTCGAAATTGACGCCTTCGATCACATCACCGTAGGCGATGCCGTTTTCCATCCTGATGTCTTGGTGCTGGCGACGATAGTTCTCATGCGTTTCCATGATCCGAACAGCTGGAAATCCCTCGTCGTTGAATGGGCGATGGTGCCCACCACGCCCAAATCGGTCGAGGCGATAAATCATGATCGGTTCAAGATTTTCCATGTAGCGGTCGGTGATTCGTGAAACATACCTGGCGAGTTGGCGCGAAACACCATCGACTTCACCGCCGTTGAACCGTCTGTTGCGTCGCTGTTCTTCAGATTCCAACATCGACGTTGGTTCTGAAAAGACTCGAAAGGTGTTGTTTTCCACGACACCGTCGAGTCCTTCGATGTTTCCAATCATGTCGTTGTTAAGTAAACCTTCGATATGCCACTTTTCGTCTTTCGCGACGGATGCCATATGTTGCCCACCAAGGAGGCCCTGCTCTTCACCGGACAGTCCAACGAGGATGATGCTCGCATTGAAGCGATATCTGCTGAGCACCCGCGCGGTTTCGAGTACTCCGGCCATACCACTGGCGTTGTCGTTGGCACCAGGTGAATCATCCGTTGAGTTGGTTATATCTGAAATTCTCGAATCAATGTCGCCGGACATGATGACGTATCGGTTCGGGTCGGTGGTGCCGCGAATGGTCGCCAGCACGTTCACAATTTCTGTATCAATGGGCACGCGTGTTTGCGGGTCACCCACGACGATGTGCGATTGCGCCGATACCTCCAGGCAACCGCCGCATGATTCAGAAATGCGGGCGAATTGCGACTGAATCCATCGTCGCGCTGCGCCAATGCCCCGCGTATCGCTGTTCGTGTCGGAGAGTGTGTGGCGAGTTCCGAACCCGACCAGGGCCCGAATGTCCTGTTCGATACGATCAGCAGACACCGCATTTACAATGTCAAAAATCCGAGGCTCGAACTCCGGTGGGACCGGTTGTGGCGAGGCGGGTTGGGTGGAGAGGCCCACAGCGTTCACGGCAAACCAAGAAACGATGCCCAGAACAACAGCGGACGCTAACGTAGTACGTAGCACTGATTAAATCAACAAATTAAGGAAACGCTGAGGCAGTGTATCGCAGAATGCCAATCACGTGGCTTCGGGAGTGGGGGGTGTGACAATTTCGGTCGCCGCTGGTGGAGTCGACCGGAGTACCTGAAAGCATGCGGGTGCCATCCAGCCTGTACTGGCGATCCGCCCAACGAGGATGGCCATGGTTGCGGCGACGGCCCCAACCATGTCAAACACGTTAATGGCGACGCCGATTACGACCGTCAGCGTGACCAGCTCGACCAGCGTGGCCCATGTGATCGCGGCATTCCGCCTGGCGTGCACTAAAAGTCCTCTTTCGAAGGCCAGCAGTACAGATAATGCTGGCAAGATGGCGAGGATTTGAATCGGGACCACGGCAAATTGAGTGAGGGTCTCATTGAGTCCTGAAATGTCCCGGAACCACACCTGTGCCAGCGGGGTGAAGGCTATAAGGCTCAGGCCGGCGGCTGCACCTATCCCGAGAACGCAGGCGCAGTTTCGGATCTTGGCTAAGTTTTGTCGTTTCGGGCCGAGTAGTGCGATCACTACTTCCAGATACGACAAGCCAGCTGACCGAAAGACAAAGCTCAATCCTTGGATGACCGGAAGAACGGCAAGGGACTCGAGGGCGTATCGACTTTGTCCCATGAAGAATGTCACGGTCGGTTGTGAGGCAAGTGCCATGAAGGATGTCAGAGCTAATGGTGCATAGAAACTCGACAGTGCGCTCAATCGAAGGCTAGGAAGTCGACTTTCTTCTCGACGACGCCGGAGCACGTTCGGCAATACGTCGCTGGTCATTACGCGACTCGCAATGGCTTCTACAATCACAGCAACGGACAACGCTAAGCTCCCAATGTACGCGCCTGCCAGGTCAGTGTGCTGGAAGAGAGTCCACGCAGTAACCGACATTGCCACGAGACGAATGACAGTTCCATACGCAACCCGTCGCGTGAACCCATTGCGTATAAGTACTCCTTGCCGGAACCGTCGATAGGCGATGGCGCCAGGCCAGGGAAGCATTAAGAGGAGACCACCACGTGCTAGCGTCGTTACGTCCGGCGGCAGTGCCAGCAGGCTCGCGATCGATACAAATATCGGTGATGACACAATCACTAACTGCAGTAGAGTCAGTGACACACCAAGTCCGTAGGAGAATCGGCGAAGTGCCTGATACGATTCTCGATCCTCCACCAGGGCAGTCGACGCACTCATCAGCATGATCACTGGTGATTCGATGATGATCGCGAACGCAAATGCCACACCGAAGGCAGCAAGGTTAATAGTCGGAGCATCGAGCCTTGCAATAATTGCAGCCAGATACGGGCCCTCGGCTGCCATCATGAGCCAAGTGCTGGCGAGCGGAGCCCAAAAGGTAAAAATTTTCCGGTGGGTGAGTGTGTCGGTTATTGTCTGGGTTGCCACATCTCTCCCGGTCCACTCAATCTACAGATTTTGTTGAGATTCAGTCTCATTTACCTTGACCGACCAAAATGGTCGGATATATAGTCGATCCACTTAAATGAGACTGAATCTCATTAAGAGTATTAGGTCTTACACCTCGATGACCTTGAGTTGATCGTAAAAAGTCTGACGGGTGTGTATGTAGCAAAGTGGCCCGCCACGTGGTGGAACACATGACGGGCCGAATGAACGCTTTGACGTTCGGCTTCCCCTACAGGTCGCTTGGCGTGGTCACGTTCATAGTCATTCTATGGGCCGAAGTCATGCTGTGCAACCGGTACAGATAAGGTTAGGTGTGACTTTGTTTGGCGTTAGTGCAATGGAAAAAGTTCAGTTTGTTCTCTCTTGTGTGTTGGGATTGTTGTTCGTGACAGTGGGGACCAGCTTTGCACAGGGTCCGTCTGTTGATGACCCGGAGTTGATACCTGAAGTTGCAAGAATCGAGGAATCACCAGAGAACGAAGAAGAAACCGAAGAAACCCAGGACGATGTGGAAGAACTGGAACGTCGCATCGACCTACTCGCGGAAGAACTGGAACGGCTTCGTAGCGGCGAAGGTGAGAGGGAGTTAAGTGCTGACGAGGCGCGGGCAATGGGTTTGGCCCCATCCGCAGCGGCCGTATTCCGTGCTAATCGGGGTCTGTCCATTGCTGGCTATGGGGAGTTCCTTTACGAGAACTACGCGTCAACAAAGCAGAGTGGCGCCGCGGGCGGGAAGGGGACCCAGTTTGATGCGCTCCGCGCCATTATCTATACCGGGTACCGGTTTAACGATAAGTGGGTCTTCAACTCTGAGATTGAAGTTGAGCACGCGAAGGAAGCATATCTTGAGTTTGCGTATGTCGATTATCAGGCGACGGAACATTTTGGCATTCGAGGCGGGATGTTGCTTGTCCCCATGGGGTTAGTCAATGAGTTCCACGAACCGACAGTCTTCTTGGGCACGGAGCGGCCTTTCACCGAAAACAAGATTATTCCTTCGACGTGGCGTGAGAATGGCACTGGTATTTACGGTACTTTCGACAAAGTGTCGTTTCGGCTGTATACAGTGAATGGTTTTCAGGGCGACAAGTTCTCCTCAGGTGGTTTACGAGGAGGCCGACAGAAAGGCTACAAAGCTAAAGCTGACAGTATGGCCGTTACGGGACGTCTGGACGTGACCCCAACACCGGGTGTTTTTGTGGGTGCCAGTTTTTATACGGGCGGCGCAAACTTTGCGATGGATACCGATGACCTCGGACTTACCATCGTTGACGTCCACGGTCAGGCCCAGGTCCGCGGATTCGATGTCCGCGGCCTCTATGCGACGGCGAATCTCGACGCTGTGGCGAAGTTTAACGAGAAACAAGGGCTCACGGGGTCGAAAGGACTGGCCGAAAAGATGGAAGGTGGCTATGTCCTTTTTGGCTATAACGTGTTGTCGCAGACCTCCGATATTGGCGGTCCGGCGTTCACGCCGTATTTCAAATTTGAACGAGTGGATACTCAAGCCAAGATGCCGGCGGGCTACAGTAGGAGCTTGTCGACATTGAATAATTTTCGAACAATCGGGTTTGAATTCAAGCCTATCCCGAATGTCGTGGTCAAGGTGGATCGCATGTGGGTTACCAATGATGCGAAATCCGGCCTTGATCAATTTAATATCAACCTTGGTTACGGTTTCTGATCTGAGGAGAGATGCGAATTTTGCTGTGTGCAAGGAACTCCGGACGATGGCTCGTGTTTATCATCTGGGGTTCTCTTGCAGGCGGTACGATGGAAGCGCAGTTCGGACTCATTACGCGTGAGGAGGCGCTTGCGTCAGCGTTTCCTGACGCCACTGCAATCGCCGAACGTATCTTCTTGACGGACGAGCAGGCAGAACGTATCGAAACGATTGCCCGAGTGGACCTGGATTCGAAACTTTATGCTCGATATGTCGTTTCCCGAAGTGGAGTGGTGGTGGGTCGCGTGTATGTAGATACTCATCAGGTCCGAACCAAGAGGGAAAGTTTGCTTGTCTCTCTTGATGTAAGTGGTCGTGTGCAAAGGATCGATGTAACGGCTTTTTTGGAACCGCCTGAGTACATTGCTAATCCGTCGTGGATGCGCCAGTTTCACGGTAAACCATTGGATGAAGACTTGGCTATTCAGCGGGCTATTCGCCCTATCGCTGGCGCAACGCTAACTGCACAGGCCGTCAGTCGGGCGATCCGTCGGGTGATGGCGATTGACCAGGTGCTCACTACTGCAGTGGAGGCTACGCCGTGACGCGCTGGGAACGCTGGGGATTCAATACATTCCACGTCGTTGTAGCGGTGACCGGGTTGGTCTATTTCTATATGAAATATCTGATATCAACCGATGATCCGTTCGCGGTGGTCAACCATCCCTGGCAGTCAACCATGTTCTCACTACACGTGATTGCTGCACCGTTCTTCGTTGCCCTATTCGGTATGTTGTTCCGGTCCCATTCACTCAGGAAAATCCTATCTCCAAATCCAGAAAATAGACGGAGTGGATGGACCTCGCTGATTAGTTTTTCTGCAATGGCTCTTTCGGGCTATCTGATTCAAGTAGCCACCACCTCGTTTTTTGTTTCGGTATTTATTTGGACGCATGTTGTAACGAGCACGCTCTTTCTTATCGGCTATACCATTCATCTAGTTATGGGCTACCGCGTTAACCGTTTGCCTACCGGGACACCTGACACCGCGGTTCCAGGTCCTGCTCGCCTGTCACTATGAAGTTTGCCGCAGGCATGCTCCTGTGCCTCGCTGCTACTGCCTGCCACACTGATTCGACCAGTATTCGTGTAGATCGGACGGTGTTCTTGATGGGAACCGTCGCAACGCTTACCGTCGACGCGCCCGATCGAGAGACCGGACTCAACCGATTGGAACGCATGGTTCGAGTAATCGAGGAGGCGGAGGCTGAACTTAGCACGTGGCAGCACAACAGCGTCTTGAGTGCGCTGAATCGGCAACCGGTCAAAACGTGGCTGCTGCTGCCCGACAGTGTTTGTGTTTTACTCAAGCAGGTGACCACTTGGCACCGTAGAACCAATGGTAGATTCGATCCCGCAGTGGGACGGTTAATCGAGGCATGGGCACTTCGGAACGGTGGGCGTCATCCGAGTCCTGACACCCTGGTCTCGGCCAAGGCCCGTTCTGGTTTTAGACACATCGCTTTGAATGAGACAAGTTGCGCAGCGTCACGCTTGGCTGACGTCACGTTAGACGCCGGTGGGTTTGGAAAAGGAGCAGCCCTTGACCGCGTGCGGCACGCTGACCGTGGGCGACTCGGTGATTGGCTGATTGATTTTGGTGGCCAAGTAGCAGTGTCGTCGACTTCGTCTGACAGGGCGTGGCCGGTGGCAGTCGCGCATCCAGAACAGCGGGACGTACCGGTAGTTGAGTTACGTCTTACAGAGGGGTCACTTGCGACAACAGGCGGGTCTGAACGGGATGTGTTAACTGATGAAAACAGTCAGCTTGGCCACATTGTTGATCCACTGACAGGAAGGCCCGTTAGTCGAACTAGTTCAGTAACCGTCTGGCATCAAGATGCTCTGGTTGCCGATATTCTTTCCACCGCGCTCTATGTCATGGGCGTCGATAAGGGTCGTGACTGGGCTGAACAGAATGGCCTCGCCGCGTGTTTCTTGGTGCCTCGTGAGAGAGACGGAGTGACTTCAGGAACTGAGGTCGACTTCGTCGCGACGACTTCCTTCCGGCAGCGGTTCTTGTAGGCGGTGGATCCCAATACCGAGAGCCCCATAGGTGGCCGCCACAAACGGATTCAAGATATTAAAGAAGACGAATGGTGCGTAGGTGAGGGTCGCAACACCGAGGGTTTGTGACATGAACGCACCGCAAGTATTCCAAGGCACCAACACGGAAGTGAGTGTGCCTGAATCTTCCAGCGTGCGTGACAGGTTCTTCGGGTCCAGACGCTGTCGTTCGTATTCGTCACGAAACATTCGCCCTGGCAGAACAATCGCGATGTATTGGTCTGAGGCCAACACGTTCATTCCGAATGACGTCAGAAGCGTCGCTGAGATGAGGCTACCCGTGCCGCGAACCGCAGTGAGGATGCGTGAGGCGATGACTTGCAGCAACCCGGTAGTTTCCATGACCGCGCCAAAAATCATTGCACACATAATTAACCAGACGGTTGTTAACATGCTTGCCATCCCGCCACGGGAGAGGAGTTCATCCAGAGCAACGTTGCCGGACCTGGATTCAAAGCCTCCGTACATGGCGACCCAAACACCTTTGACGAGTGAAACAGAAGTTGGTAACTCGCTGTCGCCCATGTAGTTCAAAAGGACGCCACTCTGGAATACCATGGCAAAGGCGCCGCCCAATAAGGCGCCAATCAAAAGTGCAGGGAATGCCGGTACACGAGCGGTGACCAACCCGAGTACAACAATGACGGGTATGAGGAGATGGGGACCGATCGAGAATTGAGATTCGAGAACTTCGAGGAACGAATCAATCTCAGTCGTACTTTCTGGTTGGGACGTGAATAGTCCCACCAGCAGAAACAGAGTCAGTGCGGTCACAAAACTTGGTGTTGTTGTCCAAACCATGTGCCGGATATGTGCGAACAGGTCAGAACCGGCAACAGCAGGGGCGAGATTAGTGGTATCGGATAGTGGCGACATCTTGTCACCGAAGTATGCGCCAGAGATCACGGCTCCCGCTGCTAACCCGAGATGCAGGTCATGGGCCGTTGCGATACCGATCAAGGCGATGCCAATTGTTCCAGCTGTCGTCCACGAACTGCCTGTGGCTGTGGCGACTACGGCACAAAGAAGACAGGCGGCCGGGTAGAAAAACGACGGGGCAAGAAGTAGGAGACCATAGTAGATCATGGTTGGCACTATCCCTGCCACAATCCAGGTGCCAATCACTGAGCCCACGACCAGAAGAATCAGGATCGCTCCCACCGAAACCGAAAGACCACGAGTGATACCGTTTTCGAGCTCTTTCCAGGATTGGCCGTTATAGAGGCCGATGACGATGCAGAGACCAGCTCCAAGAATAAGGGCTATTTGATTCGGTCCCGATGAGGATTCATCTCCAAACAGATATACAGACGTGGACAATAGACCCACTAGCAGGAAGACTGGGACCATCGCTTGCCAGATGCTCGGCGTTGGTCGATATGGCGGAGTGCCCTCATCCATTGAAAGAGATTGTCTCTGATTTGTCGTAGTTGTAGCGAGAAACGTTGGAGGTCATCTCTGGCGTTCCGGGTTCATGAGGAGCCATTTAAAGTGACCGAGTCTGGGCCAGTTGACTGCATTCAGCTATGTAGCTACCAGTCTGCCTGATTATTCGTCTCGAATTGTCGGATACTCGATTCCGAGTTGCTCGAGATAGGTTTCGTACCGTGAGGGGTCATAATAAAAAGGCTCCAGCTGCGGTCGAAACTTTTCCATGATCTCAGCGTTGAGCCAAATTGCAGGATTATCTTCGGGTCGAAGGAACGAGACGTACTCTCGGTCTTTAGTCTGGACGTTATTGAAGTAGTCCCAAGATTGTCTAACCAATGAGGGCGAGAGCAGGAGGTCGAGAACCGTCATAGCATGAACCTTGGCCCCCGCTGTTGCACCCTTGTGAGCGATGGGCGTTGCCATCGCGATTGCCCGATTCCAGTTGTGTCCTTGCCCACCGGGAATGTTTGCAGGGAAGCGGAGCGAAGCAGTCGGAACGGTCCATGAAATATCGCCAATATCATCGGAACCACCGCCCCGTCTTTCGTCGTCAGGGATCACAGTGCGCCCTTGGGCAGTGGACAAGACTTCGGTAAGAAGACCCCGGTCGTCGACCGCATTCATCCGTTGCACCGCGCGTGCCAGACGCTGGTCGTCTTCGCTCCAGTCAGGCATCCCGACCCGCAAAATGTTTTGGTGCATGGCCTCGGAAATGGGACGATTCATGTGTTGTGGCCACGCTGCTCCAAGTACTCTGGATGTCACGGTTGTGTCGGTCATCATTGCTGCACCGTCGGCCATGGAATCGCCAATCCGCCACATGCGCATGATGTCGTCGTAATTCGTTTCGCGAAAGAAGTACCACACACTTGCTGTCGGAGGGACGACGTTCGGTTGGTCGCCGCCATTGGAGATCACATAATGCGATCTTTGCTGAATCCGAAGATGTTCCCGCCGAAAGTTCCAGCCGATATTCATCAACTCAACTGCGTCCAAGGCACTACGCCCGTCCCAGGGCGAACCTGCTCCGTGAGCACTCTCACCGGAGAACAGGTATTCGACAGAGACCAGGCCGTTACCGGCGCTCTCGCCCCACGTTGCAGTCATGCCTGAACTGACATGGCAGTAAAGAACGACATCCACATCATCGAATAATCCAGCCCGGACATAGAAGGCTTTTGCTCCAAGTTGTTCTTCGGCGACACCGGGCCAAAGCTTCAAAGTGCCAGTCAGGCCTTCTTGCTCCATAATTTTTTTAACTGCAAGTGCTGCGGTCACGATAACCGCTTGACCAGAGTTGTGCCCTTCACCATGACCCGGAGCTCCTTCGAGGAGCGGGGCGCGGTAAGCAACACCTGGTTTCTGTGAGGCTTGTGGGATGCTATCTACATCAGTTCCAAGCGCAATCACCGGTGTTCCAGAGCCCCAGGTGGCCATCCACGCCGTTGGGATACCAGCTACACCGCGTTCAACCGAAAATCCGTGGTCTTCAAGTATCTCGGTGACATACCGCTGCGTTTCGTATTCCTGAAAACCGAGCTCGGAAAAACTGAAGATACTATCGACCATTTGTTGGGTGAAATCACGGCGGCTGTCAACATCAAGGGCGATCTGGTCCTTAAGTCGTTCAACCTGAGGTGATGACAGCGGCCGGGCTGGGTCTTGTTGAGGACTAGTCTCTGCGACGAGCGTGAGTAAGCCTGCAAGCACTAATAAAAATGCAATAGCGGTCGAACGCATCGTGGAACTCCTCAAAAGTACGAGTGTGGTAGACCGACTCTTATGGACGATCCTACGACATCACGGGAGTCTATACTTGTCGCCAGTTCCATGAAATACGCCATTGTGACTTTTGGCTGTCGGGTCAACCAGGCTGATTCAACAGACATAGAGCGCCAACTTCGCGCTCAGGGTGGACAGCGTGTCGATACGGACCAGGCTGAGTTGGTTGTTGTAAATACGTGCTCAGTGACTGCAACGGCAGATCAGGGTGCACGACAGGTTATTCGACGCATAGCACGTCAAAATCCGAATGCTCGTATTGTGGCGACCGGGTGTTATGCCACCCGCGCCGAATCTGATTTGGCTGGTTTGCCGTCTGTAGAGAAGGTGGTCCCAAACCCACAAAAGCTCACACTAGTTGCTACGACAGCGGCAATGTTAACCGGTGGTGAACCGACGACGGCCGACCGATTTGGCGATGGCGATGGTTCATGTGGCAACCTTATCAGTCCTCAGTCCGACCGCACCGTTTATACCCTCCGTGTTCAGACAGGCTGTAACCAGGTGTGCTCGTATTGCATCATTCCGTCGACGCGAGGTTCCGGACGAAGTATGTCGATTGACCAGGTGTCTCAAGAAGTCACGCGTATTGCATTGGAGGGTTTCAAAGAAGCGTCACTAACAGGAGTGCATATCGGGTCATATGGGCGAGATTTGATTCCCCGAACAAGCTTGCTGGAGCTGCTGAAGAGACTCGACTCTCACCCTAGTGATGTTATGTTTCGTATTAGTTCGCTTGAACCGATGGACTGTAACGAGGCGGTAATCGACCTGGTCGCTAGGAGCGGACGATTTGCCCCTCACTTCCACTTGCCTCTCCAGAACGCTAGTGATCGGGTGTTGCGGGCGATGCGGCGTCCTTACTCACTTGATGACTATCGGCGGTTGGTCAATATGGTTCATAGTCGTATGCCTGATGCGGGTATTGGGTCAGACCTTGTGGTTGGATTTCCTGGTGAAACGTTTGAGGATGTTGAAGCTAATCTGACGTATCTACCCGCCAGCCCGTTAACTTACCTACATGTTTTTCCTTACTCGGATCGACCTGGTACGGAAGCAAGTGGAATGGCAGGCAAGATAGATAAGAAGGACATTCGGGAACGGGCGCGAACCATCCGATCGATTGGCCGTGACTTGGCGGCTAGTTTCCGGTTGTCGCAAGTGGGGGGCGTGCGTTCAGCGATTACGATTGATGGAGGTCGGGTTGCTGTCACAGATAATTATTTAAAGGTTCAAGTGCCGATAGGCCAGCCTGAGAACCAGCGGGTGCGGGTTCGGATTACCTCGTCCGGGGAGCCCCCCTTAGGCGAGTTCGTTATGTGATTGGCGGATCAACGTTTACTGTCTTCCCTTCAGCACCAGCTGAATCACTTTCGACAATCAGTTGTCCACATGCTGCCCGAATGTCGCGGCCTCGGCTCTTTCGAACGGAGACGGTCATGCCTCCCTCTGACAGCGTTCGAGCAAACCGATCAACCCGGACATCTGATGGCCGGCGGAACGAAATCCCCGACGCTTCGTTGAGCGGAATGAGATTAACTTTTGCTTTAAGACCTCTCAGTAATGCTTGCAAGCGCCGCGCGTCTTGAGTGGAGTCGTTCACGTGGGCGAGCAGAACGTATTCGAAGGTAATTCGTCGTCTTTTCGTTAGTGGTAACTGGCGGCACGCGTCAATGATCTCTGCGAGGCCAAATGTGCGATTCACAGGGACTAATCGATTTCGCAACTCTTCAGTCGAGGCATGTAGTGAAACAGCTACATTAGGCATGATGGATTCGTTGGCTAGCCGCAGGAGGCCACTTGGTACTCCCACGGTAGAAACGGTGATCCGGCGGGGTGGTAGGGCGAAACCGTTCTTGTTCGTTAATATTCTTAGAGCCTTCATTGTCGCGTCATAGTTGTGTAGAGGTTCACCCATACCCATGAGGACGACGTTAAAATTCTTGTCAGCTAGTCCGAGACTGTGAGCAAGCAGGTGGACTTGCCCCACGATTTCTCCTGCTGTCAAGTTGCGGGTAAGTTGCATTTGTCCGGTGAGACAAAACTTGCATCGCATAGAGCAGCCAACCTGGGTCGACACGCAAAAGGTCTGTTTGGGTGTGTCTGGAATGAAGACAGATTCAATTAGGAGACCGTCGCTAAGCCGAAGCAGGAATTTCTCGGTGCCATCTGTCGAGCGTTGACGATTGCTCACCGTCAATGTGCCCACGACGAAACGTTTTACCAAGTGACGTCTTAACGTCAGTGATAAGTCACTCATTTGGTCGAAATCGGTAATGCCTTGTTGGTAGATCCACTTGTAAATCTGATGCGCATGAAACGAACGGACCCCGAGTTCCTTCATGGCGACTTCGAGGGCAGCCGGATCGAGTTCACAGATGTTCGCAACTGATTTCATGGTGCTGATGTTTTGAGGTGGTGCAACGTGCTGAAGACAAGCATGTTAGCACGCGACTGATAGTTACTGTGTTTGCCCGCCGGACGATGCAGGAGTTGAACAGATAGGAACAGCGTGATAAAATACCTGTCTCTGTGCATTCTCATAATTCCCTTCTATACAACAGTTTGCGGGTTATGAATCGTCTCAAGTTGCAATTAAAATCCGTCTCCCCGAGATGATCGTCCAAGACGTTCTTCCTAATGGTCTCCGCGTTCTCACCGAATCGATGCCTGACGTTCGGTCAGTGAGTCTTGGTATCTGGCTTGTGCGTGGGTCTCGACATGAAGACCCGGCCCATGAGGGCATTGCTCACCTTGCGGAGCACATGCTGTTCAAAGGTACATCCAACCGGTCGGCGCGAGAGATTGCGGAGGAAGTTGACTCGATCGGTGGTCAACTTGATGCGTTTACTGCCAAGGAATACGCTTGTTATTACGTCAAGGTTCTCGATGATCATCTGCCGAGGGCCGTCGATCTTTTATCTGACTTACTGCTCCGTCCGGCTTTCCATCAGGATGACCTTGAGAAGGAGAAGAAGGTCATTCTCGAGGAAATTAAGATGGTCGAGGATATCCCGGACGATCTTGTTCACGAGGCATTTACTGAAAGTTTCTGGCCAGGGCATCCTTTAGGTCGGTCAATTTTGGGATCGCCAGAATCGGTTCGTGGTATTTCTCAGGCGGCGCTGCGAGGGTTTTTTGAGCGATGTTATGTGAGTGGAAATTTGGTCGTTACAGCTGCAGGTAATATTGTTCACGAAGAGCTGCGCAATTTGATTGAGACGGCTTTTCATGCCGTTAATGACGACCCGGATCCTTCTGATTCTGACCCGCCGACACCTCGGCCCTGTCTTGTGCTCAAGGAAAAAGAATTAGAGCAAGCCCACATCTGTATGGGTGTTACGGGACATGCGCAAGCCCACACTGATCGATACGCAAGCTACGTACTCAACACCGTACTCGGCGGCTCAATGAGTTCTCGTCTCTTTCAGAACGTTCGAGAGAAACGGGGCTTAGCATATGCGATCAGTAGCGGTTTGATGTCGTATCAAGATGCTGGCGCACTGACTGTATATGCCGGGTGCGATGCGGCAGCTGTGTCGGAAGTTGTGGATTTGGTGACTGCTGAGTTTCGTGGTCTTGCTCACGAGCCTATCCCCGGATCTGAATTGCAGCGGGCGAAGGACCATCTGAAGGGAAACCTTGTGCTCAGCTTGGAGAGCACCAGCAGTCGTATGTCGCAATTGGCTCGTTCAGAGATCTGTTTTGGTCGGCAGTTCCAGGTGTCGGAACACCTGTCGGCCATTGATGAAGTTTGTGCTGACGACGTGCAGCGGGTTGGAACCGAATTATTCTCGGGTGGCTCGCTTGGAGTTACAGTGCTGGGTCCTTTAGACGGTGACTTGGTATCTGATTCCCAACTTGTTTTGTAACGCGCTAAAGCTTTGGAATTATTGATGGCCCGGGCGGCGTGAATACGTAGGCGAGGAGCATTAACCATCGCAGTTGAACTGACTGTGCTCGGCAGCGGAAGTGGCGGTAATTCGACGCTCGTAGCACACCGGTCCCAAGGTGTGTTAATTGATGCAGGATTGAGTTATCGCCAGATTGCTCGTCGGTTGAATCAGATTGGGTTCAATCCAGATTTGGTTGGCGCGATCGTAATTACCCATGCCCACGGTGACCACATGCGTGGTGCACGGATGTTTTCTCGCCGGCATAACGTGCCTGTTTACGCCACGGAGACTATTCGCGCTGATTGGGGCAAAAATGATATCGCCATGTGGCGTGACCTGTGGACAAACAAGAATCAGAATATTTGCGGTTTGACTTTTTATCCGATGAAGATTTCCCATGACGCATCGGAAACTCTGGCCTTTCGGATTGACACTCTTGAAGGCGCCATTGGATTTGCGACTGACATTGGCGTGATAACACCAGAATTGGTCGATCATTTTCGAGGCTGCCGCGTTGTGATTGTGGAATCTAACCACGCGACTGAACTGCTGCGAGTTAGCCCGTATGATCAAGTGACTCGCGCGCGAATTGGGAGCGATCATGGTCATCTTTCGAATGAGGAGTTGGCCGAATTTATCCGAACAGACCTTGGTCTGAGTGTGAGGTGTTTAATTTTGGTGCACTTGAGCCAAGTGAATAACTTGCCTGAACTTGCTGAAATTTCATGCCGAGAAGCATTGGCCGAGGCTGGTCGCACGGACGTTGAGGTAATTGTTGCTCAGCAGAACGTTCATTCGTCGACCGTGGATTTGGCCTCTTGGTTACCTCGTGGCACTGACGTTTCCCAAGTCCAGAGTAGTCTTCCGTTCCAGGTTGATTTGAATGAATATCCTGAACATCAGAGCTAATGGACAACAATAAACAATCGACTAATCGCAACCAATTAATGGCGGCTTGTTCATCATGATTCCACGTTATACACCCCCTGAAATGGGTCGCATCTGGACGGACCAGCGACGATATGAGACGTGGTTGTCGGTGGAGTGCGCCGCGGCCGACGCTATGGCCGTGCACGGGTTGATTCCGGCTGATGCTGCCCGCGACATACGCGAGCGAGGAAAAGTTGACGCGGCTCGCGTTGATGAAATTGAACGGACGACACGACATGACGTGATTGCCTTTACAACAGCCGTCGCAGAACATGTTGGTCCTTCGGCACGCTGGTTGCATTTCGGTCTGACGTCGTCTGATGTGCTTGATACAGCACAGGCACTTCAGTTGCGGGAGTCCTGCGATCTTTTGCTTTCCGATGTGGACAAGTTGTTGGATGCAATTCGGGACAGGGCGTTTGATCACAAACACACGCCCATGATCGGTCGTACCCACGGGGTTCATGCTGAGCCAATGACCTTTGGTTTGAAGCTTGCTCTGTGGTTCGACGAATTAGTTCGCGACCGTGAGCGTTTGACGCGAGCACGAGAGGCTATCAGCGTCGGTAAGATTTCAGGCGCCGTGGGAACTTATGCCCATCTCGACCCAGGGATCGAGCAATCGGTGTGCGACCAGCTTGGGCTTCGTCCGGCGCCTGTGGCGTCCCAAGTTATCCAACGCGACCGTCACGCGGAATTGATGGCGGCACTTTCTATTACAGCCGCGTCACTCGAAACGTTCGCTCTTGAGATTCGTGGCCTTCAGAAGACTGAAATCGGTGAGGTTGAGGAGCCATTCGCCAAGGGGCAAAAAGGTTCTTCTGCTATGCCGCACAAGCGCAATCCGATTGGGTGCGAGCAGATTACGGGACTGGCCCGCTTAGTCAGAGCGAATGCTCTGGCGGCGCTGGAGAATGTTGCACTGTGGCATGAGCGTGACATTTCGCACTCGTCGGTGGAGCGGATAATTTTCCCCGACAGCTTCTGCAGCCTTGATCATATGGTTCGCCGATTTACTGGTATTGTGCGAGACCTTGTTGTTTATCCCGAACGGATGCTCGAAAATTTGGATCGGTCGCGCGGGGTTGTCTTTTCAGGAACGGTTCTCTTGGAACTTGCGCGCCGTGGCGTTTCACGTGAGGAAGCCTACACGTGGGTCCAGCGAAACGCCATGCGCTCACACGATGAGCATCTCGACTTCAAAGAACTACTAGGGAAGGATGAGGATGTCTCCCGGATGCTACCGCTCAGTGACATTGATGAGGTTTTTGATCTCAAGGTGCAGTTGCGCCATGTAGATTCGATTTTTGACCGTGTTTTTGGAGATCGATAAACGTGAAGGCCAAAGTTTATGTGACGTTAAAGCCGTCGATTTTGGACCCGCAAGGGAAAACGATCGCACAGGCACTACACACGATGGGATACGACACCATTAACGATGTCCGGCAAGGAAAATTCTTTGAGCTCGATATAGATATCGACTCGGCTGAAGCTGTGCGGAAGACGGCATTGGAGGTTGCAGAGCGGGTCTTAGCAAATCCGGTAATTGAGAATTGCCGGGTGGAGGTGGAATGAAATTTGCCGTCATAGTGTTTCCCGGTTCCAATTGTGACCACGATACGTATCATGCAGTGACAGACGTACTCGGCCAGAAGGCCGAATTGATATGGCACAGTGACACGGACCTACGAGGCGCTGATGTGGTGGTGTTACCGGGTGGATTCTCTTACGGTGACTATCTTCGAAGCGGTGCCATAGCCAGATTCTCGCCCGTGATGAGATGTGTAGCCGATTTTGCTAAAAAAGGTGGTCCGGTACTTGGGATCTGCAATGGATTTCAGGTTCTTCTGGAGGCTGGATTGCTTCCCGGCAGCATGCGCCGTAACAAGAGACTCGAATTTATCTGCGAACACGTCAACCTGCGTGTTGAACAGACTGACACGCCGTTTACGCTCAAAGCGTCGGTTGGTCAAGTGTTACGAATTCCAATAGCGCACGGCGAAGGAAATTACTATGCGCCACCAGAGACTGTCGAACAACTAGAGACCGACCGCCGCATCATTTTTCGGTACAGCTCTCCAGCTGGTGCGGTTGATGAGATGTGGAACGTGAATGGGTCGGCGTCTTCGATTGCCGGAATCTGTAATGAGAAACGGAACGTTGTCGGTTTGATGCCACATCCTGAACGTGCCTGCGAACAAGAAATTGGTAGCACGCATGGCCGCGTCATTCTCGAGTCTGTGATTGGGGCACTTTAAGCACTGCCATGAAGGCGATGTGACCATGATTGACGATGCGACGATTACCGAACATGGTCTGACTGCTGATGAATATCAGCGAATTCTGACGATTCTTGGCCGAGAGCCGAATCTCACTGAGCTTGGTATATTTTCGGTGATGTGGTCTGAGCACTGTAGTTATAAGAGTTCTCGAAGGCATCTCAAAACATTACCGACCGAAGGGCCTAGGGTGTTACAGGGACCCGGTGAGAATGCCGGAGCAGTCGACGTTGGTGGCGGATTGGCAGCGGTGTTCAAGATTGAGTCTCACAATCATCCCTCGTTCATCGAACCGTACCAAGGTGCGGCCACCGGAGTCGGAGGCATTATTCGAGACATTTTTACAATGGGGGCACGACCGATTGCCTTGCTGAATTCGTTGCGGTTCGGTGAGCTTGATGATCCGATGACACGAAGGATCGTGGCGGGCGTGGTTTCGGGTATTGCCGGCTACGGCAACAGTATTGGGATTCCGACCGTGGGTGGTGAGATGGGGTTTGACAAGACTTATACGGGGAATCCACTCGTTAATGTCTTCTGTCTCGGACTAGTGCGGTCAGAAGATCTGATTCTCGGGCGCGCTGAAGGTGTGGGTAACGCGGTTTACTACGTTGGTGCGAAAACAGGTCGAGATGGCATCCATGGTGCCACGATGGCGTCGGCAGAATTTGATGAGGCCACTGAAGAAAAGAGGCCAAACGTTCAAGTTGGCGACCCGTTTATGGAGAAGTTGCTATTGGAGGCTTGTCTTGAAGTGATGGCAACCGATGCCCTCGTTGGCATTCAGGATATGGGTGCTGCAGGCTTGACGTGTTCAACGTGCGAGATGGGTTCACGGGGTAATGTTGGCATAGAGATTGATGTGGCTCGCGTTCCCCAACGTGAAACCGGCATGAAGCCCTACGAGATCCTGCTGTCTGAATCGCAGGAACGAATGCTTTTCATTGTGCGTGACGGACGGGAGCAAGAAGTAGAACAAATTTTTGAGAAGTGGGGATTGCACGCCGTGCGAATCGGTGAAGTCACCGGCGATGGCTTGCTTCGGGTTCACGAGGAAGGTCGTCTCGTAGCAGAGATTCCTAACAAAGCATTGGCTGAAGATGGGCCCATTTACGATCGGCCAACGCAGCGTCCATCAGATTCGGACGCCCTTCAGTCCCTCGACTTGAAGACGCTTCGCCCGGCGCCATCCGCGGACAAAGTATTGATAGAGCTTTTAATGTCACCGCAGATCGCGAGTAAGCGTTGGGTGTATCGCCAGTATGATCACATGGTTCGAACCAATACCATTCTGCCTGCCGGTATGGGTGCTGGAGTTGTGCGGATTAAGGGGACAAACCGAGCTCTGATTTTTTCCGTCGACGGCAACGGTCGATACTGTTCATTGGACCCATATCAAGGAGCTCGGCTTGCTGTCGCCGAATCAGCACGCAATGTTGCTTGTGCCGGTGGTGTGCCTGTTGGAGCGACCAATTGTCTGAACTTTGGCAATCCTGAACGACCCGAGATTATGTGGCAATTTGCTGAAAGTGTTAGAGGGATCGGCGATGTGTGCCGGGCACTGGAAATCCCGATTACCGGCGGCAACGTGAGTCTCTATAACGAAACCGATGGGGAAGCAATCCAACCTACCCCGGTGATTGGTGTGGTCGGGGTGGCGGAAAACGCCGCTCGTGTTCTCGGGCGGGCATTTCGGCGCGAAGGTGTTGCTGTTGTTCTACTGGGGCAAAGCCGGACCGAGTTGGGTGGGAGCGAGTATCTGAAGGTTGTGCATGGACAATTATGCGGTCAACTGCCCCACCTTGATCTGACATTAGAGGCTGCTCTTCATCGCTTACTCGCAGCGGCGGCGGCTGATGGCCTACTAGAATCTGCACATGACTGCTCCGAAGGAGGGGTGGCAGTTGCTTTGGCGGAATGTTGTTTTGAGAGCGGAGGCATCGGACTTGAAGTCTCGTTACCTGGCATTGCCGCGGATGGTGACGATGACGATGAGGTTTTGTTAGCAAAGGCGCTGTTCGGCGAAACGGCCTCTCGTGTTGTGGTTTCGATAGAAGACAGTAAGGCACCCGAATTGCTTCGCCGTGCGGCTGCAATGGATGTTCCAGCATATGTGGTTGGTCGCACGGGTGGTTCCCGTTTTAGGATTTCGGTGGACGAAACTATGGTGATTGATGACGACCTTGCGAAGATCGAAAGTGCGTGGACGAATGGTTTCGCGCGTCATTTTAAGGACCGAGCCGCATGAATACAGTTAAGGGCGATGAAATGCGCGCCGATAAATTTAAGGATGAATGCGGAGTTTTTGGAATCTTCGGACATCCTGACGCCGCACACATGACCTATCTTGGCTTGTATGCACTGCAGCATCGCGGGCAAGAGAGTGCCGGAATCGCTGTGGCTAGACATCGGCACATCAAGTTAGCTAGGGCCATGGGCTACGTCAGCGACGTTTTTTCCGAGAGTGTTTTGGAGGGATTGGTCGGTGAGTCGGCTATTGGGCACGTTCGGTATTCTACGTTTGGAGATAGTCGAGTTGTGAACGCTCAGCCGATACTGATTGATTGTGCTCACGGCCAAATTTCACTTTGCCACAACGGGAATATTGTCAATGCGGCTGAGCTGCGAGACGAACTGGTCGGGAAAGGTTCAATCTTTCAGACCAACAGTGATACCGAGGTGGTGCTTCATCTCTACGCAAGGTCGGCGGCTCGTTCGGCGGAAGACGCAATCGTAGAGTCGGTGTCCCGTGTTCGAGGTGCGTTCTCGCTGGCGATGTTGACGCCGGACAGCCTTATCGCTGTGCGCGACCCGTATGGTTTCAGGCCACTCGCACTTGGGAGACTTGGTGATGCTTACGTGGTTTGCTCTGAAACATGTGCGATGGATCTTATCGGAGCTACATATGAGCGAGACATCGAACCCGGAGAAGTCTTCGTTGTCGATGAAAACGGTCCTCGGTCGTACTCGCCATTTTCGCCGAAGCCATCCGCGCATTGCGTTTTCGAACATGTGTATTTTGCGCGACCCGATAGCTATGTTTTTGGCCAAAGTGTCAATGAGGTTCGGACGAACTTAGGGCGTCTTCTGGCCAAAGAATCTGGAGTCGATGCTGATGTTGTAGTGCCGATTCCGGACTCGGGTTTGTGTGCGGCATCCGGTTACGCTGAGACGGCAGAAGTGCCTTTGAAAATGGGATTAATTCGGAATCATTATGTGGGTCGGACATTCATACAACCCCAGCAATCGATTCGTGGCTTCAAGGTCAAGGTAAAGTTAAACACCGTAAGGAGCATTCTAGAAGGTAAGCGGGTAGTCCTAGTCGACGATTCCATAGTCCGAGGTACCACCAGTCAAAAGATTGTCAAGATGATCAAGGCGGCAGGTGCCAAAGAAGTCCATATGAGAATTAGTTGTCCGCCAACAGTTTCACCGTGTTACTACGGAATCGACACGCCTCACCGAGACGAATTGATTGCGGCAACCCACAGTGTCTCTGAGATCCGGGATTATATGGGTGCTGATTCGCTGGCCTATCTGAGTTTGGATGGCTTGAAAGAGGCGGTTGGTTCTACTCACAATCGTTACTGTAATGCCTGCTATACACGCGAGTATCCGGTCGAGCCTCCTTCAGACCAGGAGGCGTATATGCAGATGGTCTTCAAACTTCCTGATGGTGCCGAACCAATTGAGCCATGAAGTGGTCTGGTCGAGTACTTTTGTGGTTGATTTTGTCGGTCGGGTTTGGCTGGACGCAGACGGCTGAAGACCAACTTCACGAAGCTATCGACCAACTTGCTGAGTTCGACTACGCCGTGCGCGTGGAAGCGTCCCGTGCTTTACGTCGAGCTGATCCTAATGTGGTGCGGCCAGCTCTCCTACACGCGGTGGAACATCACCAAGACAGTTATGTTCAGTTCCGTGCACTCGTTCTAATTTATGGCTTGGATCTACCTGATGTCGATAAAGTTTTCAGTGGTGCGTTAAATTCTTCAAACGATCGTGTGCGAGCTTCGGCTTACGAGTATTTTGAAACTTTTCCTGAGCCGGATGTAGGTTCGCAACTTCTCGGTGCGCTCGACACGGAAACCTCTGAATTTGTACGTCCCTATTTGGTGCGTGCGCTTGCCGCTAATGATGACGATTCCAGTGTGCGTGAACGACTCGTTCAAGACATTCATCGCGGACAGAGTTATTTTCGTGGTGCTGTCATTGAAGCACTCGGCGATCATCGTGCTTTGTATGCGGTGGACTCTCTAATTCCATTGATTGCAGAGGACGGGCCGTTCCGAGACGATGCGTTGTTAGCTCTTGGAAAGATTGGCGACCGACGGGTTATTCAGTCCCTGCGCCAGTTGCAGCGGGATAGCGATACAAAAATACAGCCCATCGTTTCTGCTGCTGCATGCTTGCTTGACGTTGGATGTGATGGTCAATTGAGCTACATCGTCGATACTCTTCGGTATGGCATAGAACCTTCGACCGAAAATAATCAAGAGTTGATCCGGAATGCGTCGACAGCCTTGTCTGAGTTGGCGACCGCTGGCCAGCAGCGCGCGCTGGATGCCTTGTTTGAGCTTGGAGTAAACGCTAGTGAGTCTGCTCGAGCGCCTATAGCGCTGGCCCTTGGAAAAGTAGCTTTGCGAAACCCGGAGATCGTTCAAAACACATTAGTTGACGCCGCTAGTGAGGCAACCATGCCCGAGGCGGAACTATTGCTGCTTCGCGATGCGTTTGACATGTTGGATGAAGATTTTGCCGAGGAAAGATTTTATGTGCTGATGCGACAGGGGTATTGGGAGGGGTTTGGTAGCGCTAAGGCTAGAGCAGTCGCGGCAGCTGCGATACGTGTGTTGGAGTTTTGAATGAGATGATCTTACCGATTGCCTCCAGGATTTTGGTGAATGTGTGATGGTTGACTACAAGGATTCAGGTGTTGATATTGACGCCGGTCATGAGGTTGTAAGACAGGTCAAGAAACTTGCCAAGAGTACTTTTACTGAGGGGGTCCTGTCTGAAATTGGATCCTTTGGCGGCCTTTTTGAACCAAGAGTTAGTGGTTTGGAGCGACCAGTTCTAGTGGCGAGTTCAGACGGCGTGGGAACTAAACTGGCAGTCGGCTTCTTGGCTGGACGTCACGACACAATAGGCCAAGATCTAGTCAATCACTGTGTTAATGATATTTTGGTTCAAGGCGCAAAACCGTTGTTCTTTCTTGATTATCTGGCCACTGGCCGGTTGTTACCTGAGGTTTCGACGAAAGTTGTGGAAGGCGTTGCGGTTGGCTGCAGGGAGAATCGTTGTGCGTTACTAGGAGGCGAGACGGCGGAGATGCCTGGTTTTTACCGGGATGGGGAGTACGACCTCGCCGGCTTTATCGTCGGAGTAGTAGACCGTCCTAATGTGATTGATGGTCGGAGCATTGATCAAGGGGATGTTTTACTTGGTCTTCCGTCAACCGGTCTTCACACGAACGGTTACTCACTTGCGCGGCGAATCATCTTTGATGATTTGGGATTGTCTGTTGATTCAGAGATGGGCGATTTAGAGCCAGGTGTTTCGGTAGCTGAAATGCTGCTGCGTCCCCACCGTTCTTATTTAAATGTTCTTGAACCCTTGTTGAATTCAGAAGACCGACAACGAGTTAAAGGTTTAGCTCATATTACTGGCGGTGGTTTAACTGACAACATTCCTAGAATTCTACCGAATGGTCGGTCCGCTAGGGTCGAGCGTTCGACTTGGGCGGTACCGGCACTTTTTGACTACCTTCAACAAATGGGTAGGGTTTCGGATGATGAAATGTTTCGGACTTTTAATATGGGCATCGGAATGGTTTTGGTGTGTTCGCCTATCGATGTTGAGACTGTGCAGAATCAGCTCGCCAAGGCTGGCGAGAGCAACTCTTTGATTATTGGTCAGGTTACAAAAGGAAATGGTCAACTTGAGTATGACTAGACGCTTACGCAGGTCTTCAGTATGAACCGTAAAATCGGCATCCTGATTTCCGGCCGGGGAAGCAACTTGCAGGCCATTATTGATGCGGTTGCTAGTGGGAGTCTTGATGCCGAGATTACGGTTGTTATCTCAAATAAGGCTGACGCTGCTGGACTGGATCGCGCCAAGAAGGCCGGAATCGAGAGTCTTTATGTCGATCACAAAACCTATGCGTCACGCGAGCAGTTCGATCTTGCTCTAGTGGCTGAACTAAAGAAACGCGATGTTGCGGTCGTCTGTTTGGCAGGGTTTATGCGATTGTTGAGCGAAGAATTTGTGAACGCCTTCCCAAACGCGATTCTTAATGTTCATCCTTCCCTCCTGCCAGCATTTCCAGGCCTCGACGCACAGAGACAGGCGTGGGAGTATGGTGTGAAGCTAAGTGGTGCAACGGTCCATGTTGTCACGCCGTTGCTCGATAGCGGCCCAATTATTCTTCAGGCAGTCGTTCCGGTCTATGCGGAAGACTCGGCTGACAATCTGGCGACTAGGATTCTAGAACAGGAGCATCGAATCTATCCCGAAGCGATTGGGTTGTTCTTAGATGGGCGATGGCGCATCGACGGACGTAGATTCGGTCGAGACACCACCCCATGACCATTGACGAACAAATTGAATATCTCGCGAAAGGATGTGTCGATGTTGTTCGTCGATCTGACCTCCAGCGCAAGCTTGAGAGAGTCAAGGCCGGTGGCCCTCCATTAACGGTTAAGGTTGGCTTTGACCCAACTGCGCCCGACTTACATCTTGGACATACTGTACTTATTCGAAAGATGAAGCATTTTCAGGATTTGGGTCATCGGGTCATTTTCTTGATCGGGGACTTCACTGGATTGATTGGCGACCCGACAGGGCGTTCAAAGACGAGGCCGGCCCTCACGGAAGAGGAGATTCGAGAAAACGCTGAAACTTACAAAACCCAGATTTTCAAATTGCTGGATCCAGACCGAACTGTCATTGATTTCAACAGTGGTTGGCTTGGTGACCTCGGGAGTGAAGGATGGATACGGCTGACCGCTTGCTACAACGTTGCGCAGATGCTGGAACGCCGCGATTTTCGGCAACGATATGATCGTGGCCAGCCAATTGCAATTCACGAATTTTTGTACCCTCTTGCCCAAGCGTACGACTCAGTCCATCTGAAAACTGACGTTGAGCTTGGTGGTACGGACCAACTCTTTAATCTGAATGTCGGTCGTGACATCATGCCGGCGTTCGGTGTGGAAGCTCAAGCAGTATTGACGATGCCTCTGCTGGTTGGTCTCGATGGGGTAGACAAAATGTCGAAGTCTTCTGGGAACTATATTGGGATCACAGAATCACCGGATGAGATGTTTGGGAAAATCATGTCCATCTCTGACACGCTAATGTGGGATTACTACACACTGTTGACTGATTTGTCGGTTTCTGAAATTTCGTCGATGCAGGGAAAAGCGGCCGATGGTCGGTTGCACCCTAGACAGGCCAAGGTTGATTTGGCGCGGCACGTGATAACCGACTTCCACTCTGACGCTGAAGCTAAGGCTGCTGCCGAAGAGTTTGACCGGCGATTTGTTCGGAAAGAGGTTCCTACCAATCTGACTGAATGTAACGTTTCTGTTGAGACTGCAGGCATTAAGTTAAGTGCAGTTATGGTCGAATCTGGATTGGCCAATTCTGGTTCGGCCGCTACACGCCTGATCGACCAGGGGGGTGTTCAGATTAATGGTGAGCGAATTAATGACCGAATGCTGCGCCTCTTCCCTCCGGCGAGATCTATTGTCCTGAAGGTCGGACGTAAGGTCTTGAGAGTCAATTTACAGCTAGAAATTTAGGGCCAAAGAATAGTCGTATGTGTTCTTATTGAGGGTCGCTAAGTTGACACGTTGTACTGAGATCTATAATATTAGAAGGTTCCCCTGACGACGATCGTCGTTAAGAGGGGGCCACCGGTGCGGGAGGCCGTTCCGAGTGCGGGTTCTTTGAAAACTAGATAGGACGTTGATTAATGCGCGTCCGAGTATCAGCCTAACAACAGAAGAAATGAACAACGTAGAGCCATTTAGGCTCTCGTGTTGAAGTTGTTCTCTAGTTGTCCGAAAGGTTTACTAGAGACGTGTTTTTCAACTTGAGAGTTTGATCCTGGCTCAGAATCAACGCTGGCGGCGTGCCTTACACATGCAAGTCGAACGCGAAAGTGGACTT